>Ga0315276_10000318_pt1 | contig 40609 bp, 23 predicted proteins | sample YL17G05_0_MG_FD_204542 | JGI IMG/M metagenome (GOLD analysis project Ga0315276, IMG submission 204542) | Sediment microbial communities from Yellowstone Lake, YNP, Wyoming, USA - YL17G05_0 | ecosystem: Environmental > Aquatic > Freshwater > Lake > Sediment | place: USA: Wyoming | collected...
ATACGTAAACGTCTGGCTCCGGCAGCAATCATCGTAGTGGCCGGTCAACATGGAGTCGTTGGCCGAAAACGTGATGTACAGCCGATTGTTGCATTCGGCAATAGCGGTTCGGCCGACATTCATTACGTTCGACCCGATTCGACCGCATACCGATGACAGCGGCCAGGTGGCGTCATACACTAGCGAAGTTCGGTCATCCTGCTCCGACCAGTGCCACAGCTTGCAAATAATGCTGTTCCACGTCCCGCCATCCTGGTTGTCCGTAGCGGGATAGATGATGTGCAACTTCCCCTGGGAGTCGAAAATGGTAGAAACAAGTGTCCACGGTGAGAAGTTCGACGTCAGCGTAAGCTTGGTCAGATTCGTCTTCGTCCACGTGCCGACCGCGCCGGTCGCCGATTTGGCATACCAAACATTGTCGCCGGTACCTCCCGTAATATCGCCGTTGGCATATTTGGTCCAGACGACAGCCACTGTCGAAGAAAGCGGATCGGTTGCGAGCATCTGCGAGTTGTTGGAAGAAGTGTCCAAGAGAACCAATTCCCATGCAGGATCGGTACCGAAGGCCGGCGTCGACGTGCCATGCTTGCGAAACACTTTTATGGAAAAGTTCGCGTTGTCGTCAGTTACGCCACCGCGTGTAGCCACATACAAAGTGGTGTCGTTGCCGAATACCGATAAGGCCGCTTGCGGTCGCGCTCCCCAATCGGCCGTGGTCCAGCTACCCGATTTCACTGTAGCATCCGGGATGATTGAACCGGAAGTTATGTCTCCGAAGTTTCCGCCCATAGGTGAAAAATCAAAGGCCGTTTGTACCTGCCAGGTGGCCCCGTTCTGATAGTCCGTCATGTCTATGCCGGAGACGATCGCCGCCCCGGTAGCCGGATAAATCATCACCCGTGGTTGTTCTCCCAATTCCGCCGAAGTGGGGGAATCATCGTTCACAATGATCTTGCCGCCCGGGATTGGATAGGTGCCCGAAAGCGGGTCGTAGGCCGAATAGCCCCACCGGTTCATCGTTGCGGTGTTGCTCCTGACGGTAAACACGAAATGCACACCGGCCGGGCCCGCCGGTGTCGTCTTTGGGTTTACCGCTATGTTGTTCTGCGAGTTAATGAACGACTGCCAATCGCGCCAGGTCTGCGCTATGAGAGCGCCCCTGGAATCGACGATATTCGGCCTGGCGACGCCAACTGGCATCACCTCTGCAGCACGGCTTTGAGCATTATCGCCAACGCCGGTTTCACTCACACGCAGATTGAATCGCTCGGCTTGCTGCAAGCGGGGATCGGTCGGCCGAACGGCCGCATTGACCGTTAACCCGACAACGCTCAACGCTACAGCGAGAACGAACGTCAATTTCAGTAATTTCCTATTCATGATTCGTTCCTCTCAGATATTTCTACCTAGTTCCGTTATCGTTTCTATTGAGCAATAGATTGAGTTACTTCTTTCTGTACATTCACCTCCTTTGACCATATCATCCACCTTTGTCCGCGGCCGAACCCCTCGAACAGGGCTCGCGGACTCTTGCTCATAACCATGACGCGTTCAACAGAATTGACAAAAAGACAAGCTCACACTTCGCATGCCCGTCGTAACTATCCGGTCTTGATCCCTCTCCTTGTAGCCCAACGGCAGGCCACAAGCGTTACACGCGACAGGCAATAACAAGTACACTGCCCTCCAAGATCAGAGTCAGTATTCTCATCTTGTCTATGTTCAATGATACTCACAACTACCTATGTTGTCAAGAGTTATGAAATCAGGTGGGCATCCGGTCTCACTACGCTCCTGGCCTGGCGGCAATGAAAACCCAAGCTCGCATCGCAGTTCGACTGGTCCTGGCCGCCCACATGCCGCTCCACAATCGCCTCAGGCAAGCCCGCACTCTCCCCGCATTACGGCCTTGGCATGAGCCTTGGAGTCATGATAACTGCTTGGAATCCACTGATTGTCAGCAACTTATCACGGTTTCATCACAGGCATGGCCCCCTCATTGCCCGACACACTGGGTTATTGCTGGTCGAAGCTGCCGCGCCTTGAACTTTTGTCCCAAGCAGACGATCCTGGGTGGTGTCGTCACTCGGCGCGTCAATCTATACCAGGAGTGATCCCCCAAAAAATCGGTTGTTGAGTTCGATTGTAGAATGTACCATTGCCGTGGACGGGAAAAGCTGCGATGGGAAGGCTGTTGGAGATCCAAGCGCGGTAGGTCCCCCTCCCCCTCCCCCCTACTGCGCTCTCCGCGCCTTCCCTTGCCTTTGGCTGGTGTCGACCGCCACTTTACAATAGGGCTGGTACGTTACTGCCCCGGAATGCGGAGTCATTTTGCTCTGTATGCCTTTATAGCGTTGTCGGGGGACAATGCCACGCACTGCATGCTGCGGTTTTCGCAATTTGCTTGACAAACCCGGAGCTTTCTGTCATACTTAATAAATAAGCTTAGACAATTCATTGTGCGCGAGAGCTATCGACACAAGTCTATATGCTTTATCGATATGTAAGGCCGTTGGCACGTAGGATTCCCCTGCCGTGCGGCAGGAACTTGCAACTTCAACAGCGTGATCACAAGAATCTTACGATAACCCAGCGGCGGTAGATACCTGTCGGTAACCGTTTGCTCTCTGTACGCACTTTTCGATTGCACAAAAGCCTAAGTAGGCATTGGACGAAGGAGGTAATTCAATGTGGAACTCGGCCTTTCTGGTAGTGCTGCTAGGCCTTCTTGCGTGCGGCGCAACGGAGGTACGGAGTCAACCAGTCGTACACGTAACCCCCGGTTCTCTGACTCAAGACCTTCTGGTCGGCAACTCGGCCATACGAACCGTCACAGTCTCCAATTCCGGTTCGGCCAACTTGCTCTTCGATGTTTCATTCGAAGGTCACATGGGAGCTGCACCGTTTGCAGGGGCAGACAGACCAATTTATCAGAGGCCGATGGCCACTCCGCCGCAGGTGGATTTCAAAAGTTCCTACAGTCAGTATAGGGCGCTCGCCATTGAGACCGATGCAGTCCAGCGCGAGACAATGGACTCAAGAACCGGAAGCGCTGGTATTGCCGGTGTTGCCGGTTCCTCAAAGCTCGACAGTTTCGTAGTGTTTTCTGACAACATGGAAAGCGGCGGGAACGGGTGGACGCATACATCGCTCCATAGCAATGGCATCGATCGGTGGGAACAGTCCAATCTTCGGCGCAATAGCGGCGTGTACAGTTGGCGTGTGTCGCAACATGATTACGAAGGTGATGACGCGCTCAAATCGCCCCCCATTGATCTCTCAAGAGTCGAAGTCGCCACTTTGTCGTTTTATCACTGGTACAATTTTGACGATTGTGGCGATCCCTCTTTTGAACCGGATGGAGGCATTGTCGAACTGTCCGTCAATGGAGGGTCATCATGGACTAAGATATTCCCTCTCGGTGGCTATCCCTACGTATTGGATAGTGTCTGCGCCAGTCCATTGGGATTTCAAGAAGCCTATTCCCACGACGGAGGAGTGGGCGGTGCTTTTGTTCCGGCTGTATATGACCTGACCCCGTTTGTCGGTAACGTGATTGCGGTTCGTTTTCGCGCCGGATGGGATTGCGGCAACTGCGGCAGCAACGAGGGGTGGTTCATTGATGATGTCACCGTTTATTCCACGGACTATGTGAGTTGGCTCACGGCGGTTCCTACCAGTGGTACTGTGGCGCCGGGAGGTGCAACCAATATCGCCCTCACTTTTGATGCTTCCGGATTGATCGGTGGTCAGTACCTCGCCGACCTAGTGGTTGCCAGCAACGATCCTTCGACACCGGAGGTACTCGTGCCCACGGTCTTGAATGTCACCGGCGTTCCGCATATCTCGATCTCTCCGACAGCCGCTGATTTTGGAGCACTGTACATTGGACTGAGCGTGGCTGAGACTCTCACTGTGGCGAACACTGGGACGGATGATCTCGTCGTCAGCAGTATCACCTGCGACAATCCTGAGTTTACTGCCGACAGTTCTACGCTGACGATACCCCCGATTACCAGCCGAAAACTGGTGGTGACTTTCAGACCCGGCCTGGCGGGCCTAAGGACCGGCACGCTGACTCTCCTGAGCAACGACCCGCTCAGGCCCGCGTCAGTGGTTTCGCTCCGGGGTGAGGGGCGTGTTCCCCCGGATATCGCCGTTTCGCCCGATTCTCTCGATGCCAATTTGTTCACCGGCTCCAAAGAAGCCCAAACTCTCACGATCAGGAATCTGGGAGGATTGGACCTGTTGTGGACGCTGGATATTGAACGTGTTGATGTTCTCAGAACTTTGAATTACAGTCTTTCGGTGCCGTTGAACCATCCGAATGCGGGCTCGGTTGATCAGGGTGGAGGCAATTCAAACGGCTCCAACGTTCCGTGGAGAACGACCGCTGTTCAGGCCACCTTGCTGGACCTGACCGGTGTGAATATCCTTTTCGATCAATATCACGGGAATGTTGGCGGTGGGGGCTGGTCTACGATGGTGAGCGACCTGCAAAACAGAGGAGCGACCGTCACCTATAATTACTCTCCTATTACCAGTGCCGGTCTGCAGGACGTCGATATTTTCTGGTTGGTCGATCCCTATGGTTTTCCATTGGCGACCTCGGAAATCACTGCCCTCCGTACCTGGCTCCTGGCCGGGGGAGGGCTTTTGATCGAGGGGGATGAAACTGTTGGGACTTATAATGATCTTCTGGCATCTGTTGGAGCAGGCATAACGTATACATCGCAGAGCCCTGCCACAGGAGTAACGACTACCATTTTCCCCCATGAGACTACCGTTGGCGTCGACAGCTTGTATATCGAGTATCCGTTGGCCCGGCTCTCGACCGTCGTGACGCCTGCTGCAGTTCTTGTCAGAGACATCGCCGGTGGCAACAATGTCGCGTACAGCAAAGTTGGTAATGGGCGAATCATTGCCATGACGGACGAGAACTTCTACGATGGTCTAATCGGATATTTTGATAACGAACTTTTTGGCAATCAGGTGTTCGACTGGCTCGCCAGGGCGACCGGATTCCTGTCGGTTGACGTTGACAACGGCACCGTGGCTTCCGGCCATGCTTCCGAAGTCACCGTGACTTTTGATGCGACCGGACTAAACGGCGGCGACTATCTGGCTGATCTGTTGATCAAGAGTAACGATCCTGACGAACCGGAGGTACGTGTACCAGCTCACTTGCGTGTCACCGGCGCGCCGGATATTACGGTATCCCCTGATTCCATCAACTTTGGTTCTGTATTTGTAGGCTTCCCTGCAACCGACACGGTAGTGGTGAAGAACATTGGAACCGACCAGTTGAGTGTCAGCAACGTTTCGTCCAGCAACACCGATTTTGTTCCGGGCACTGCCAGCTTCACTTTGAATCCGGGCGGCCAGACAAAGATTCCGATCGCCTTTACGCCCAGTGTGCCCGGTTCGATCAGCGGTGTGTTGACGCTCACTAGTAACGATCCCGACCGACCTGAAGCCACGGTGGCCCTTAAGGGGCTGGGGCTTATTCCTCCGGACATCGCCGTTGCTCCAGATTCTCTTGATGCTGATTTGTTTACCGGCGCTAAAGAGGACCAGATCCTCACGATCAGGAATCTGGGCGGATCAGACCTGTTCTGGAGGCTGGATATTGAACGGGTTGATGTTCTCAAAACCTTCAACTATAGTCTTTCGGTTCCGTTGAACCGTCCGAATGCTGGATCCGTTGATCAGGGTGGAAGCAACCAAGACAGCACCAGTGTTCCATGGAGAACGACAGCGGTCCAGGCCACGTTGCTTGATCTAACCGGTGTGAACGTTTTGTTTGACCAATCTCACGGCAATGTAGGTAGCTATGACTGGTCCTACCTGATTGGTGACCTACAGAGCAGAGGAGCGACGGTCACTAACAATTACTCTGCCATTACGAGCGCCCTGCTACAGGATGTCGATATTCTCTGGTTGGTCGATCTCTATGGCTCACCCTTGGCGACCTCGGAAATCACTGCTCTCCGTACTTGGCTTCTGGCCGGGGGCGGGCTGCTGATTGAAGGAGACGAGACTCTTGATTCCTACAACGCTCTTCTTGCATCCGTAGGAGCGGGCATAACCTATATACCGGGTGGCAGTGATGGCACAACGACGACCATTTTCCCCCATGAGACCACTGTCGGCGTCAACAGTATATACATATCTAGCGCCCTTGCCAGGCTATCACCTGTCGTAGCGCCCGCCGGGGTTCTGGTCAGGGATGTCAGCGGCGGCAACAACGTGGCGTACAGTACGGTTGGCAGTGGACGAATCATTGCTGTGGCAAATGAAGATTTCGTAAATGGGTACATCGGAGCAGCCGACAATCAACTGTTCGGCAATCAAGCCTTCGATTGGCTTTCTAAAGCAACAGGGTTTGTATCGGTCAACATTGACAGCGGCACGGTTGCAACCGGTAGTTCGACTGACGTCACCGTCACCTTTGATGCTACGGGACTCAACGGCGGCGACTATCTGGCTGATCTGTCTGTCAGGAGTAATGACCCGGATGAGCCGGAAGTGCGCGTACCGGCTCACTTGCATGTGACCGGCGCTCCTGATATCACGGTCTCCCCGGATTCCATCAACTTTGGATCAGTGTTCATTGGGTACTCGTCCGCGGATACGGTGACAGTAAGGAACGTCGGAACTGACCAATTGAGCGTGACCAGTATCTCCTCGAATAAGTCCGACTTTGTTCCGGGCACTACCAGCTTCAGCTTGAGTCCGGGCGCTCAGATCAAGGTTGCGGTCACATTTACGCCCGGTATGCCCAGTCCGATCAGCGGTATGCTTACTCTCGCCAGTAATGATCCCGACATGCCCGCGGCGACGGTTGTGCTAAAGGGACAGGGCCTCATTCCGCCCGATATCGCAGTCACGCCCGATTCTCTCGATGAAGACCTGCTGTCGGGACAGACATCGACGCAACAATTGACTATCACGAACAGCGGCGGCTCTGACCTGGTACTAGACGTCTCCTCTCGATTCGTTTCAGGACTTGGCGCTCCCCCACCCTTATCTTCACAGGCGTCTTTGCGTGACAGGCTTGACGCCAATCATGAATCGACTTCGAATAATCAAACGACTCAGACAGATTCCCTGCAGCCAAGGCAGTCCGTGTCGGCGGCACAATCTCCACCCGCACGCGCCGAAATGTTGTCTGCCGGTGTTGACATCGCCGGTTTATATACCGGTGATTATCTGTCATTCGGCATTTCCAATTACGGTGAAATCATGCCATTTCAGTTCCCGGTCGGCAATGAGCATCTGGAGCTGGGCACTTATCTATCCGGTTACACGGTTGCGTACCGCGTTTCAGGAATGGATTACATCGCCAGCGCGGCTTATTATAACCGATATGGAATTATGCCGGTTTCGTACAGGGAAATAGTGAACAATGCATCTTCGCTGATTGTAGAAGTAGTGACGAGAACCGGTGACAACCTTATTACCTTGACCCATACATTCACATTTGATCGGCATGACAAGTACGTAAGTATCCTGACAAGCATTGCTAATACCTCAGCAGGCACGGTTACCGATGTCGTGTTCAAGAGCTTTGCCGACTGGGACACCGATGGCACATACGACGACAACTGGGACTATGATCTTTCTCGCAACATGATCTACGCCTGGAAAACCAACTACACCGCGATTGCGTCGAACCGTGTCCCTGATTTGATGGATATCTATGGCTGGGATGACTACGGTCAGCGCAGTACCTATGTGAACTACCCGACCGGACCGGTGTATGGAATTGACGGACTGGAGATTCTGCATTTCGCGCTGGGCAATCTGGCAGGAGGATCGAACGTACTGGTAGGGACAACCTATGGGGCAGGCAGCACACTGGTTGATCTGCAGAGTGTTATTGATCGAGGAACGAGATTTGTCAACTGGCTGGATATCGACCCCAACACTGCAGTAATTCCGGCCGGGACATCCCGGATTTTTGACGTCATGTTCGATGCCACGGGACTAAACGGCGGCGATTATCTTGCGGATCTGCTGGTCAGCAGTAACGATCCGGACGAACTGCAGGTGCGCGTGCCGGCACACCTGCATGTTACGGGGGTTCCCGATATTGATGCCGAGCCGAACTCGTTGGCCTTTGGCAACGTGTTTATAGGCCAATCTATTCGTGACACCATAGTCGTCAGCAATCGGGGAACCGACTTGTTGACTGTCAGCAGTATCACCACCGGTAGTGCGCACTTCTCAGCTGGCCCTAATAATTTAAGTCTTGCGCCGGGCCAAAGCCGGCCTGTTGAAGTGGTCTTTTCACCCGGCATAGAGGGCAACCTGGCAGCCTTTCTGAGAATAGCCAGCAACGACCCGGACGAAGCATTGATCAATCTGCCGCTCAGTGGCCGAGGTATATTCCCGCCGGAAATACACGTGAGCCCTGGTTCGCTCGAGGCCTTTATCTTGCAAGCGGTCGATCCAATAGAAGAGGACACCCTGATTATTTCTAATTCGGGCCGAAGTGACTTGATTTGGACTACGAAGTTTAGCGCTGCCAGCCGCAAAGACAGCGCCCTTTTCACTCTCACCCTTCCGGCGGGGAGCAGCAGCAGCCGACTCCCAAATGAACCTACTCAGTATCCGGGACTGAAGCCTCCGGCACGAACATCTCCGCTTCACGTGTTTTTGGATGATCTCAGCGGTGTCAAGATTCTGTTCGATGCATCTCACGGCAATTCCGGGGACATCAGTTCTTGGAGTACCATAGTCGCAAATGTGCTGAGCCGGGGCGCGACTGTTTCAGTGAATTACTCGACCTTCACCACCGCACTGCTCGCTGACGTGGACATAGTTTGGTTGATCGATCAATCGTATTCCTGGGCCCCTGCGGAGATTGATGCTCTCCATGATTGGATGATGGCCGGAGGAGGTCTCTTGTTGGAGGGTGACCAGACTATCGAGACGTACAACACCATTCTTGCTTCTTTGGGTGCAGGCATAACGTATACTCCGGAGAGTCCCGTTACGGGAATTACCACCGACATTCTCCCGCACGAAACGACCGTTGGTGTTAGCGCTATCTATATCGACTATCCTCTGGTCAGACTCTCGACAGTAACGGCGCCAGCCTCCGTTCTTGTACGGGATTTCGCCGGTGGCAACAATGTCGCATATAGTTTGGTCGGCAATGGGCGAATCATTGCTATGGCCGATGAGAATTTCACGGATTGGTCAATTGGCGTGGCCGATAATCAGTTGTTTGCCAATCAAGTATTCGATTGGCTGGCGAGTCGGATCGATTGGCTGACTATCACTCCGGCGAGTGATACCACCCTCGCTGGAATGACAAGTACGGTTGTGGTTACTATGGACGGCTCAAAAGCCGCACCTGGAGATTACTACGCCGTTATTGCCATAGAAAGCAACGACCCCGTTACACCGATCTGGGAAGTACCGGTCGCGATTCACATACAAGAATACATCTGCGGTGACGCTAATGCCAACGGGGTCGCGGACCGAGCGGATATTGACTACATCGTGCGGTACTACTTCCGTTATGGACCGGCGCCTATACCGTTGGATGCGGGAGACATGAATTGTGATGGTTTGATAAACCTTTCCGATATATGTGCTTTCGGTCGATTCCTTAATGGAACGTGGACACCTAACTGCTGCCAAAACAAGTGACTGATAGTAGGAGTGTGACCGAACCGGATAGAGACGAGGCTTTCGACGACTAAGGTCTGCCCGCTTGTTGTTGGCCGCCGAATGGCCGATTGAGAAATTAAGAGAAGGGGCAGACTGACAAGAATAGATTAGATGCCCCCACAATCCCCATACGGGGAGACAGAGATGGGTGCGGCCGGTTTTTGCAAGCCACTCAATGCCGGCAAGCTACAGCACGACTGATTGCCGCATGTCGCATACTGAATCAGCTTGAGGCTTGACAATCGGATACCATACGACCTCGTGTGATATTTGGACACACGGCAATCATGTTGGCGATGCGTATGCCCCACCCGTCAAATAACTGACCAATGTGCTCAAGTCGGATAGATCCGATCTGTCTGAGCCGGCCTTGGCATGAAGCCTCACAGTGGACAGGTCGGTCGGCTATTGTCACGGAAGAACCGTTTGTCGCAGGAAGTGTGCCGATTCTTCTGGCGGCATCGTGTTGATGTATATTCCCGAGCCGATCTCGAATCCCGCCGGTATGGACACCTTGGGAATTATCACCATGTACCAATGAAGGTAGCGGGTATCCTCGTCGCCGATCGGTGACGAGCGAATGATGTAGTTGTAGTCCGGGTTTTTCAGACCGTAGTAGATCTTGCGCAAAACCTCGCTGAGCACCTGCGCCAGTTCAGTCACCCGCGAGTCCTCGATTGACACGTAACTGGCGGCGTGCCACTTGGGATAGATTCGGCATTCGAATGGAGATCGGGCCGCAAACGGACAGAATGCAACAAAGTTCTTCGAATTGACGATGACCCGATCCCCCTGCCTTAACTCCTCCTTAACCATGTCACAATAGACGCAGGTGCCATTCTTGTCGTAGTGCATCACCGCTTGTTCGATGGGAAATCGAATGTGCGGTGGAACGATGGGCGTAGCTATAATCTGGGAATGCGGATGTTCTAACGATGTACCGGCTCTCTCTCCAAAATTGCGGAAGATCATGACCAGGTTAATCTTCTCGTTCCGACTGATCGCAATTTGTCTTTCACGGTAGGCTCGGAGCACGGCGGCAATCTCGTTCGGGTGCATCAGCGCCGGTGACAGATCGTGCCTTGCATGCTCTATGACCACCTCGGCGATGCCAAATCCCATGGCTGAAAGAAAAGTCCCAACATAATTACGGGTAGTCGGCAAATGTGGCTGGAGGGCAGCGTACTTGTTGGGTACTACACGAACTTGCCAGTCACCACATTCTGGCGCTACATAGACGGGCGTTACGATTTTGTCCTCGTTGCCCGGACAAAAAGGACAATCGACAAGGTGCTGGGGTAACCGCACTGGTATGGGGCGGCTCTCAATGTATTGGGAGGGCCTCTTGCCGCGCTCCGGAGCTAGTATTATCCACTCCTTTGTGGCAAGGTTTTGTCGAAACTCAGGCACTTTTAAACCTGCTTTCTGGACGAAACTCGATGATGTGAATGCGCTGCATTTCAGTCAATTCGAACAAGGCGACCCCGCAAGCTAATGTGCATTTTGCCTGATGGCAATGACCTTCAATGGCCTCAGGGTCGGTTCGGCAGCAAGTCACCGCCGCCGGTCACGTAGCTCACCAAAGCGCACTGGTCACCGCTGTTTGCACAATTGAGGCACTAATGCAGTACAGTGTGATTCCGTGACGTTTGCTTACGCCTCTAGCCTGAATTCGCAAGTACAGAGCGTGCGCCGGCGCCGGCGGAGGAGCTTGCTTCCTGACTCCGAGAAGGTTATTGTTCTAGAAAGACATGAAGATAAACTGCTTCAACCGGTGCACTCTTCGAACGAATGGAGGAATTAATATGAGAATGGGTCTCTTTCTGCTGATACCGATCCTATTTTTCGCGGTCGCATCGGCCGCTCAAGATCTCAAGTCGATTCAACTGCCCCAACCGGATACGGCCGGTGGCAAACCCTTAATGCAGGCACTGAAGGATCGTTGTAGTTCGCGTGACTTTAGCGCTGACACCATCCCGCTGCCAGTGCTTTCCAACCTGCTTTGGTCGGCATGTGGTGTAAATCGTGCCGAAAGCGGCAAGCGCACTGCTCCATCTGCCATGAACTGGCAGGAAATCGATGTGTATGTGGCTACTGCGCACGGCTTATACCGCTATGAGTCACAGTCACACACCCTGCAACAGGTGCTGACTGAAGACATTAGGGGAAAAACCGGAAGTCAGCCATTTGTAAAAGATGTTCCGATTAATCTCGTGTATGTGGCTGATTATGCAAAAGTGACTCGCGGCTCCGAAGAGGACCGGACACTTTACTCGGCAGCTGACGCCGGCTTTATCAGTCAAAACGTATATCTCTTCTGTGCCTCTGAGGAGCTGGCGACGGTAGTGCGTGGCTCTGTTGACCGAACGGCATTGGGAATAGCTATGAAACTTCGTCCAAACCAGAAGGTGATCCTCGCTCAATCGGTCGGATACCCGAAGCAGAAGGACTGAGATTGTTTGACACCTGTAGACAACAAACCGCGTTTTGAGCAGTAAGTCCAAACCCAAGCGTTTGGGTGTGATTGGCAAGAAAGAGCCACCCCATCGCTGAAGTGGCTCTGTTAATCCGACAGATGCGAACTGCTAAGGGCAATTCGGCAGCACGTATCCGCCGCCGGTAAGATAGCTGACAAGTGCACTGAGATCGCTAAGATCAACAATGCCCGTCGTATTGACATTGGCTTCCTTCACGCACGGGAGCAGGAACCCGCTCCCCGTCAGATAGCTCACCAAAGCACTGAGATCGGACAGATCGACAATGCCGCTTCCGTTGACATTTCCGGTAGTGCCGCTGCAGCAGAACGCCTGTTGGTCACAATCATATCTCATGACCCAGAAATCGTCCAGCGCTGCCTCGACCAACGAGTTGAGATGTGTGTCCTCTGCCGCTATCATGACTTGAACCGTCGAGCTGGGGGTGACGTAGTCCCCAACTTGGAAGGTATACTCGTACCAGCCGCCGTCGGCCCGGAACACCGGACCGAGCGTGAACACTTTCTGCCACGGTTGCGTGGGCGCGTTGCGCACAAATACAAAGAGAGTATCGTCGTACGGCGTGTACGTGTGGGACGCATTATTGGTGGCGTTACTATAAAGCAGAGCGAGATGGACTATGGCGTCGGCGCCCTGCAAAGCAAGTACTGGAGACGTGAGTGTCGAGTAGCCGGCAATTATGAAATGAATCTGTTGATAGAAGCGGTTGCCGGTCTGATAGCACTGGCCGGAGTTGTCGAAATCGAGCACAGCCTCTTTTCGGAATCCGGCCCCCGCCGGCATCCCCCGCTCCCATGCCCCGGCGTTCTGGTAGCACTGCGTCGCAACTGTCCACCCCTTGTTGGTCTCAAAGTTGTCCTCGAAGATTCGCTGGGGATTCGTAGCGCCAAAGATGAGATGCGGCCAGGTCGTGTCACAGTCGAAGAGCGTGCCATGCATAGTGTCATCCACCATCAGGCAGAACAGCGCTCGCTCGCCGCAGGCGAGCGGCGGAAGGGTCGCGCGATAGCGGCCGGAACCAAGTGGCGCCAGTGGGGCCGTTTCCCGGCTGCCGTCTTCGTTTTGCCAAATCAACAATTCAGTTCCCGGCACGAGGCCGCCTCCGTTGACGGACGATATAATCACCTCAAACGAAACCGGACTGCTTGATGACGCGACGGACGGAATCCCATCCGGAAAACTGAAGGCCAGGGTCGCTTCCGGCCATGCGGTCTGACTGATGGTGTACGCAGTCGCCAGACTGCTCTGCGTCACTCTGGTCATGTAGTCAAAGTCAATATACGTCGTGCTGTCGTTCGGCCTGTGATACTGAGGAGAGAAACGGTGTTCCTCGATAAAGGCGGTCTCGTATCCAGCCTGGTCAAACGGATAGCCGTCCGAAGGAATCATTGGTTGAATCAGTGCAGTCAAGTCGACGAGCGAATCCGCAAGCGCGACAAAAAGCTGCGTGCAGTCCAGCGGCGGGTTGGCGTATGCTATAACGGTGTCGGTATTGGTGATTTCACCAATCATATCCAACGGCATAACGTATACGACTGAATCGCCGCGAGCTTTGCATTGATACGCATGATACTTCGAGCCCCAAAGCCCTGCTTCCTCACCGTCACCGAAGCCGAAGACAATAGTCATGTCGGTTTCGACACCGAGAAGGGCGCGGGCTATTTCGAGAGTCGCGACTGTTCCCGAGCCATCGTCGTCGGCTCCGGGACAGTTGGCGACGGCATCCTGATGAGCCTGGAACACAACCCTGTGATTAGGAAATCGCGAACCGAACTTGTATCCGACTACGTTCCAACCCCAATGGAAACCGGTGCCGTTGAGTATCCCGAAACTGTCTATGGCCACTGAGTCGACACCATATGCCCTGAGTCGCGCATCCAGCCAGTCGCGGGTGGTGAGCATCGAGGCGCTTCCTACCACTCGTGGCGGCAGCGATTGGAGATAACGCAATGTAGAAATGAGACTGTCTTTGGATATCCGCCGAATCAGTGAGTCAAGCGGCAATGTCAATGCAGGCAGGCGGGAGAGCATCTCGTTCGCTCCAACTCTTGGCTCTCGATATTCAATTGCCACAGTGTCGACCAGTAGAATTACCTCTTCACCACCAAGCGCAGCAGTTGCAGATCGATCGTTCATAACGCCGACCCGAACCCCTTTGTCTTCAAATAGCAGCCGTCGAGAGCTGATTGACACAGCCTCTCGTGATCGTTCCAAGCACAGGCTCTCGCGGGACACATCGGAGGCAATTAGCTCCGCTTCAAGTCCGGATTGCGCCAACCGATCAGCCGCTACTCTGTCCGCCAGCACGAGGAACCCGTCCGAGAGACGGACCAGCCCTTGCACCTGGCATTGACGGAGGCGGGTCGCCTCCACTGAGTTGGTGACTGTAACCCGGTATAGGTCGTTTGCCTGCACAGCGCTCGCCAGGGCAGCGAGACAGCAGATGACGCAGCGTGTGAAACATTGCATTATGTAGTCTCCTTAAATCATTGTAACAGCGTTGGCGTTTTCACGGGCAGGTTGGCAGCACATATCCGCCTCCCGTAAGGTAACTCACCAGCGCGCTCAGGTCCGCCAAGTCGACTATTCCCACAGCATTGACATTTGCCTCGTTCGGACACGGCAGCACACATCCGCCACCGGTCAGATAGCTGACCAGTGCACTCAAATCGCCCAGATCGACAATGCCGGTGAAGTTGACGTTACCTCGAGTCCCCCTGCAACACGAGCCGATGCCAATTCTCGTCACCGTGAGATCGCTTGCTCCGCCTAGATAACTCGGATTGATAGCGTTTGTTGTTGATGGGTAGTCATGACTGGATGCGACGCCAGCGATGGTGGCATTACCAGCTCGTGCCGAGACGATCCTGCTGTCAGATTCGAAGTCAGCCCCGCCAAGAAGCGTCGAGTAAGTTACGTGCGACAGGTCATCTGTCAGCACCATCAGAAAGTGATCCACAGAATTGTTCCAACTCGGGTCATAGGCATCTGGAGTCACGTATATGGAATCCCATGCCAGGCCAGCGACATACACCAACCCCGTCGAGTCTACCAAGATGTTATTGATCTGAGGTGTCCCTCCCACAGTGAAATTGGGCGACAAATAGGTGGAGGCAAAAAGCTGAGTCAAGTCTCCACTCATTTTGCTGACAAATTCCTCATGTGTCCCTTCAGGAGCATGAACTGGATCGAAACTGCCTTCAGTCGTCGGGTAATCTAGTGAGAACGCTAGGCCGCTGAACCAGACGTTACCGTAGTCATCAGTTTGAATGCACGTCACTCTGTCGTGAGCACTCCCCCCCACGTAGGTCGAAGCGAGAATGGCTGTCAGATCCGCATTGAGCCTGGTAATGGCACAGTCAGTGCACTCAACGCACTCACCCGGAGTGCCGTGGAAGCTCGTGTCATAAGCTCCCTCGGTAGTTGGGAAGTTGTCGGAGTGCGTTCCCAATCCAACAACTATGTCACCATTAGAGAAGAGCGCGATGCCGCCTGCCTCCTCTGAATATTTTCCTCCAAGAAGAGTGGAGGCTTTGAGTGCATCCAGATTGGGACTGAATCCTGACACAAAGCAATCATTGGCACCGCCGCCGAAGTCCGGCTGTGCGGCGCCTGCAGTAGTGGTTACACCGTTTGCGTCCACGTGTCCCGATATGTAGACGTCGCCCAGATCATTGGTAGCCAAGCTGGGAGCGTATTCTATTCCATAGCCTCCGAAGTAAGTTGAGGCAACGACCGTAGAAAGTCCGCTGTCAAACGCAGTGATAACAAAGTCGCTGCTGCCGCGTCTCGATCGGCGGTACGCGTTGACTGTTGTCGGATAGTTGGCTGAGGCGGTTCGAGCCAGAAGATACACTCGGCCGTCTACTCCTAAGGCGATCCGCGGATCTGTATCCTCCCCACTGCCGCCGATTGGCGCCATGGCAAGTATGCTGGTTAGGTCCGGGCTCAGTTTTGCGACCATGATGTCAAGCCCACCGCATGTGCTGCACTGATAGCTGCCGGGGACCGTGGGAAGATCAGTTGATGTGGTAATGGCTGCAATGTACAGGTTCCCGTTTGCATCTTCAATGGCATCCATGTAGTAGGGGAATTCGTGTGATCCATCCTCCCCTGACCCGCCCAGATACGTTGACATAATCAACGGCCACCCAGGCGGGTTTGAGTTGTGTGTGGTCTTGACCATTCTATCCGCGAAGGAAGAAACGGCAAGCAAGAGGGCTGCTAGAAACGTCTTGAAAACAATATTCACATAGCCTCCATCGCAGGCAAAAACATGTTGACTGAATTCACGGACAGCTCGGCAACACATACCCACCTCCGGTCAAGTAACTCACAAGCGCGCTCAAATCGCCCAGATCGACGATACCGGTAGCGTTCACGTTCGCTTCATTCGGACACGGCAGCACATAGCCCCCTCCGGTGAGATAGCTGACCAGCGCGCTCAGGTCGGATAGGTCGACAATGCCGGTGTAGTTCACATTGCCGCGGACTCCGACACAGCAGCAGGCGTCGCCAACGCCGTCGCTGTTCGCATCAAGCTGCGTCGGGTTGGGCACGGCCACGCAGTTGTCGGACAAATCCACAACACCATCGCCATCCCGGTCAGTGAATGTCGCAATCGCCACACCGGTTACGTGTATATCCCACGCACCGGACAACTCCTGGTCATATCCGTTCGGATCGTACGGCATGTCAGAGGACTGAGTCGCCGCGGCCACAAAGAGACCGCCTGTCTCGCTGAGCGCCAGCCCGGGATACAGTTCCTCCGCAGAGCCGCCTATGTAGGTCGTGAAGTAGAGTTGGGTTAGGTCATTCGACAACACGGCTATAGTCAGGTCGTGCGCGCCGCCGTTGTAGGAAGAGTCTATTGACCAATCCGTGACCGGGAAATCGCCGGAGTTCGTAGTGTTCGCCACCGCCACCCGCCCGGATGAATCACAGGCTACAGTCAGGCCAACATCCCAAAGAGAACCTCCGAGATACGTTGAAGCCGACAGCGCCGCAAGGTCAGAACTGAACTTGGATACAAAGCAGTCGTCGGTAGTGCCCTCCCCCATCACTCCGTTGTACGTCGGATCATAGCAGCCCGGCGAGATGGGAAAGGTTCCTCGGGAGGCAGTGTGGCCTGTGGCAAACACCGCTCCACTGGAATCCAGACATAGTGCTAAGATCATGTCCCACTTGGCTCCCCCAAGGAATGTGGAGGCTGACAGAGTCGTGAGAGTTGGATTAAACTTCGACAGGAATCCGTCGTAACTGCCGCCCCCATAGTACATCTGCTTGCCGGCAACCGACGGATAGTCAGTTGAGTTGGTCCATCCACCGACATAGATATCACCATCTGGAGAGACGACCACAGCGTCGGTGAAGTCTTCGCCGGACCCACCAATGTATGTGCCGGCAAGCAGCGTATGCAGGTAGGCGTCAAGAACGACCACGAATGCGTCCAAGCCGAGATTCCCCCCGGTATTGATAATTGTATCATAAGCGTCGTCGCTGTGGGGAAAGTCGACCGACTCGGTGCTGCCTGCAACCACGACCGAGCCATCGGCTCCGACCGCGAGCACGTGGCTGTGTTCCGCGCCGGACCCTCCGAGAAAAGTACACGCTTCAGGTGTTCCGAGGTTTGCTGAGAGCTTGGCCACGAATACGTCTCCCTCGTTGTATGGATCCTGACCAATTGCTGTGCCATTGTAGATCCGGTCGAATGCACCGGCTGTTGCAGGTAGATTGCTTGAGGTCGTATTCCCGACCACATACACGTCTCCCTGCGGTCCAAGAGCGATTCCGCTGATCCGCTCGTTCCCGATTCCGTCAAGCACAGTTACGGCGAGCAGTGAATTCAAATCGGGACTCAGTTTCACTACAAAAGCCGCTTGTCCAACGTATGAAGTCTGGCTGACACGGCTCAACGCGGGAGGGAAATCGCCGGAATTGGTCCAGCCACCGACGTACACGCTGCCGTCCGGTGCAACTGCGACCGGAGTACGCAGCATGCCCTGCTCCGATCCGGATCCTCCGATATACGTTGCACCGAGGATTGGCGAGCCGAACGGCTCTCTGCGCAGCATCTGCGACTGCTCAGCCGCCGACATGTCTGCCCCGTCAGGGTTGGTCCGGGAAATCGTTATCGCTTCTGGTTGCCCTGTTATGCGGGGGCGAGCTTGCAGCTGATGGCTGCCAGGCGCGGCAACGAACTGCGCTACCATTACAGCGTGCAGCCCGAGCCAGACGACGTTCCGGGGTTTCGCATTCCGCAATGACATTTCGTTGACCTCCTACCTGGTGGTTTTCATTTACGCAGGCCGGTTAAATCGATTGTGAGGAACTCTGAACGGTTCGACTTTATCTAGTATGTGGAGCATCCTGTCCCAGTCTATCACCCTTACTTCAACAATTTCTTGACAAAGGCATCTCCAAATAGGACAATTGGATATGCCGGACGCCCTCAACAACAACCGGATTGAACAGCTTTGCAGAATGGCACAGGCGGGAGACGTGTCCGCGGAAAAGGAGCTATTTCTTCATCTCACTGATAGTTTTCGGATATTCGCGCAACACAAGATCAGAGACCGTGCCGACGCGGAAGAAGTGGCTCAAGACGCCCTTACGGTGGTCGCGCAGAAGTACAAGGAGACCTCTTTCGTTTCGAGTTTTGCGGGTTGGGCGCACAATATTCTGCGGAACACGATGTCGAGCCACATCCGGCAGAAAGCCTCCCGCGCGCGACTTCGACCGCAAGCGGAGGCCGCCATGGCCGATGTCGTTCACAGGCCAGTTCCGAACGAGGTCCGCCAGAAGGTTCTGCTTTGCCTTAAGGAAGTTGCGCGGTCAAACCGGAAATTTGCGCGCGCGCTGAATCTGCATTATCAAGGGTTCACGGCGAGTGAAATCTGCAACCGCCTTGGCGTCACGCGGGAGTACCTCTATGTGGTGTTGGCGAGAGCGCGCTCGATGCTTGAAGCGTGTCTTGGAGTCACAAAGGATTAGGAAATATGGCACAGTGTATTGATAAACGCATCGGCGACATGCTCTTTGCCTACGAGCTCGACCTGTTGAGCCCGGAGGATGATCAGTTGGTCGAACTGCACATATTGAATTGTGAGCATTGCCTGCGGCGGGTTAAGAAGCTTACGGACGCGGTCGATACGATTCGCAGCGATAGCGAAGCACGCGAAGTCATACGGCGTGAAGATGTCGAGACCGAGCCGGCAGGGGCGAGCAAGCTGGGGAAACAGAGATGGCCAGCCATCATCCGAACCCTTGCGATAGCTACCGCAGCGGTCGTTATACTCCTACTTCGACCGTGGCAGATCGAATTTCATCCGAGCCACGAAGCCGTTGCTGAGGGAAACCGGATTGCCGTCATGAATTTCCGCAATCTGGCCCAATCAGATGATGAGGTTCAGTGGGGACAGGTTATGTCTAGCCTCCTGATCTCCGATCTTTCCGAGACCCGCAATTTGCAGGTGGTGTCGACACAGCACCTCATGGATCTGGCGCGAGACGACCAGGAACCATCCGCTCCTCCGAATGAAGAACGAGCGCTGGAACTGGCTGAGAAGGCGGGCGCTCGGTGGATTGTCGAAGGGGACATTCTTCAACTCAAACCAAGCCCTGTCGTGGTGGCTCGAGTGGTCGACACCCGCAGCGGCACGGTCAAATCCTCCGAGAGAGTCGAGTGCAAACCGGACCAATCCCTTTATGCCGTCATCGACCCCCTCACTATCCAAATTGTCTCGTGTGTTCTGCAACCGTCACTCCGTATGGGCGAACCGGACCGATTGATAACCGACATAACGTCCTCTTCACCGCAAGCCCTGCAGCACTATCTCGAAGGATTGGCTTTTCGCGCACAGTTCTACAGCAACGAAGCAATTCAGAAGTTTGAGCAAGCCATTGCCGCCGATTCGACGTTTGCCATGGCCTATTACTGTCTTTCTCGTTATCGGACCGGTTCCGAACGGATCCGTCTGATTGAAAGGGCGAATCAGTATTCTTACAAAGCGGGCCGCCGCGACAGCCTGCTCATCGCCTCGGGAGTCGCTATAGCTCAAAATGACGCCAAACGAGGCGAGAATTTGCTGATCCAAATCACTAAGGAGTTTCCGCAAGAGAAGGAGCCTTACTACGATCTTGGCAATTACTATCTGTCGGTGCTCCAGCTAAAGGAGGCACGGCGTCATTTGAACGAAGCTATAAAGATAGACTCGGGTTACAAGCTCGCGTACAACGCCCTGGCGTATGTTTATGCGAACCTGAGGGATTCGGCAAACGCCATGTGGGCTATTGACAAGTACGTTACGACCGCGCCAAATGACGCCAACGTATACGACTCGCGTGGCGACATTCAACTCCAATTCGGGATGTTGGAAAAGGCGACTGAATCTTATCAGAAAGCTCTCGCAATCAAGCCGGACTTCTACTCATCTCTGCGAAAACTGGGTGACTGCTTCCTCGTCTCTCGAAAGTACGACCAAGCTGATAGCTGTTATGCGGCGATGGTGGCTGCGCCTGTACAGGATCCGTATACTGCGGAGGCGATTTGGCTTCTGGCGTTGCCGGCCCTGCGTCAAGGTGACTTTCAGCGAGCCGTCAGTATTCTCGAAAGCAACTCGCGGTTGAGCAGCAAGCCCAGCACAAGTCGCTACGACCTGTATTATCTCAGGGCGCTACTTCTGGCGGAGCTTGGTCGTAAGCCTGAAGCACGGAGCGCCGTCGATAGTGCCATAGCAATTGGCGAAGCACTTCAGGAAAATCTTCCTTATTGCTATGTCGAGCGAGTCTATGTGCTAACAAGAATCGGCGACTTGGCGGCCGCGGACCGAGAATACGGGAAGCTGAAACTGTCAGGCCTCACACCAGAAAGAGCCGAACTCCATTTGCCGCTTGCGCAAGCCTGTATACAGTTGGCCAAAGGAAACTACCGGGAGAGCAGGCGGCTCTTGCAACCCATACTGGGCCTCACGCCAAATTCATCGGGACGATATTACTTCCCGGTTCGCGCTCTTTATGCCAGAAGCTGCCTCCTCTCGGGAGATATTACGACTGCGGCCGGCGTGCTGGATACATTAGTCAGGAGACCGGCGACAAGGCGTTTCTACTGGAGTCTGTTCGAGCTACGTAACTTATACTACCTTGGTCTGGCCTATGAAAAGCTGGGAAGGCGTCACGAGGCAGTAACGTGGTACAATGAATTCCTCCTCTTTTGGGACAATGCCCCACTGCCGATTGCAGAGGTGCAGGACGCACGGGAGCGGCTTGCACGACTCACGTCGGAGACGTGATGCCAACGCCAGGTGTCAGAATCGGCCTCATCATCTTATGTGTACTAACCAAGACTTGACCTGACAGTACCGCGATTGTCTGTCCGGTCTAACCGACCATCTTCTCCTGCGCTAACGGTATCGAGTCAACGAACGTCTGCATCGGGGTCTTCCCGAAGCAGTACTTGCCGCTGTGCGGTCGCTGCTCGTTGTACTCGCTCAGCCAAGTATCGACATCCTCCTGCAACTCGTCAAGCGTCCGGTAGATCTTCCGCCGGAAGGCGACCCGGTAGAACTCATTGAGCATGGTTTTGTGAAACCGTTCGCAGATGCCGTTGGTCTGCGGATGTCGTGCCTTGGTCCGGGTATGATCGATATTCTCCAAGTCAAGGTAGAGCTGGTACTCGTGGTGTTCTCGGGCTCCGCAGTACTCGCTCCCTCGATCCGTCAGGATGCGCAGAAGTGGGACCTCCGCCCCCTCGAAGAATGGCAGCACTCGGTCATTCAACAGATCAGCCGCCACCAGGGCATTCTTCCGGTCGTATACCTTGGCAAAGGCCACCTTGGTGTAGGTATCGATGAACGTCTGCTGATAGATGCGACCAACCCCCTTGAGCGTCCCGACGTAGAACGTGTCCTGAGCCCCCAGATAGCCCGGATGTTCCGTCTCAATCTCCCCGCACTCTTCCTTCTCCGCCTTGGCCTTCTCCAACGCGATCAACTGGGATTCGCTCAGGATCAGGTGTTCCTGCGCCATCTTCGCCTCCAGAGCTTTCAAACGCTTCTTCATCGTCTCCAAATCGTGCCGCAGCCATACACTCCGAACTCCCGCCGGAGAAACAAACAGAGCCGTCTTCTTCAATTCATTGGCCACCCGTACCTGACCATAGGCCGGCTGCTCGATCGCCAGCCCCACCACCGCCGCTTCAATCTCCGGTGCTACCCGATTCTTCACAATCGGCTTTCTCCGACTGATCTCCTGAAGCGCCGCTTCCCCGCCTGTCTCGTAAAGCTCCTTGAAACGATAAAAACTGTCCCGTGAATACCCCATCACCTTGCAGGCCTGCGCTACATTCCCCAACTGCCGCGCCAACTCCAACACCCCCACCTTGTTCCGGATGACCTTCTGTTCTTGCGTCATCTGACTTACCTCCGATGTCTATCAGTTCACTCATTACATCGGCATGTCAGATTAAATCTCAACTAGTACACCTATGTCATTCAGAAATGTGCACCCCGTCGTCTCTAAGAGGAAGCCACCATCTCAGATGGTGGCAGGAGCGTGCAGGGATGCCTAATCTGAGTTGGCTCAAATGTGGCACCCTCAACATCGAAGACTTCAATCCAATTGAAAACATAATGGATTACATACCCCCACAAAGTCTACGCTGGGAGACAGGGACTCGAACCCCGATCCCACGGTCCAGAGCCGTGTGCCCTACCATTGGACGATCTCCCAGTTCTAATCTGTGCGCTCTAAACCCAGGGTGAACCAAGGTTCAAGGCGAGCGCCAATATACTCCCCCTTAATCGGCTGTCAAGCGCAGTTTTCTTAGGTGTTTACCTTCTGTGGGTAGAGGTTTCATCTCGTTTCAGCAGCTTAATCTAAGGTCTAAGTTTTGTGGGCAAACTGCCGTATTACCAGGGCTGTACCCCGTATGCGGATATGCGCCGGGTTCGCAATGATCCTGTTGCGCAAGCCTCGGCTCTCACCCCGTTGAATAACCAAATTGGTGACATCATATTCTGTGCCGGACAGGGTCAATATGATCTGGTCGGATATAGGTACCACCGAAAAAATGTCACCTCGTCCCCGGCTGATCATTCCCGCGCCGTCGGCTAGAGCGCAGACCTGGTAACGGCGGTTGACAACATGCACGCTGCACCCCTGCATCCGCCGCCTCAATTGAGCGGCACGAATTAACAGCATCAGGTTGCCGACAAATTGATCCGGTTCACCAAACGAGGGTTGCACGATGATTATCTCCTGCACACCAAGCGAGAGGCAGTGATCCACCGCCAGTTCCGCATCGGTCTTGTCCTTGTACGCCGGATGCTGTACTACCGCTGTCCTGGCCGTCAACGTTCGAGGCATCCGGCCGATCGAGTCAAAATCCCCAATCAACAGATCAGGCGTCAGGCCGGACTTCCGAAAGAACGAGTAGCCGCCGTCTACTGCTACTAGATATTTGCCACGAGCAAGTTTCTTGTAGTAATTCAAATCGGCCGCCGCATACGTCCCGTGCAAGAACAGAATAGCGTTTCGCATATCCTTACATCCTCAAAGCTACGGATGCTGCCCCGAGCAGCGCCGTCTTTTCCTCTATGACAACACCGACCGGCATACGAGCCAAGATAGACTCCATCTTGCCGCGCCGAACGAACCGATTCATGAACCGCCCCCCATCCAAAAGTGTAATGATGCGCGGACCTATCAGGCCTCCGAAATAAACTCCTCCCAGCGTCATCCCTTTAAGCGCCAAATTCGCCGCCTCGGAGGACAGACAGTCGATGAAAACGTCGAGTGTTTGCGATGCATACTTGTCCTTGCCGGAAAGTGCCCTCTCAATTATAGCGCTTGGCTTGTCGGGTGCCTTTTCATACCAACCGGCGACCGATGAACCATCGGAGTCTATGACGAAATTGTAGATTCGCTCCAGTCCAGACAGACTGAGCACGTCCTCTACCTCGACAAAGCCGTCCTCACCGTAAATGTATTGCCACAACTCCGCCTCGAGCTGCGATCCGGGGCTGAATCCGGCGTGTCCCCCCTCCGAAGCGTATGGATAATGCCTCCCACCAGTCACTAAAATGAGCGCTTCACCAAGCCCCGCCCCGGCTGCGATAACGCCGATATTACCGCCCGACAGCGGGCCCTGTTCATTGAGCATGTAGAACCGGTCGCGCGCCAGACCCGGCAAGCCATAAGCGAACGCCACGATATCGTTAAGTAACTGCACTCTCTGAAACGAGAATCGCTGTTCGATATCTTCGCTGTTAAGATGCCACGGCAGATTGGTGGTCCGAACTTCATTGACAATCACCGGGCCGGCCACGCCCAAACAGACATGCGAGATCTCCCCTTTGTGCCGCTTCAGATAGAGGTTTAATATCGATTCAAAATTCGTGAAGTCGCGGCTCACAAAGCTCCCCTGACTGGACAGCTTGATCTGGCCGTCTTTCTCGCGGACCTTGGCCAACTCCACGGTCGCGCCGCTGATATACCCGGCCAGAATTTCCGGTCCCGGTTTCACGCTCGGACTCATTGCTTATTCTGTCCCGCGATTGAGTGACTCACGTCTCACCGTTCTTTCTGCACCAAACCCCGCACGCCGCTTCGTTTCAGTAGCTCAGCAATGCGCGCGGCTACACTTGCTGCATCCAGTCCCAGCATCTTGTACAAGTCATCCGGTTTCCCCGATGACGCGTACTGTGAGACGCCGATACGGGTCAGATTGCCGCCGTATCGTCGTTCCAGCAACTGCACCGCCAGCGCTGCCCCTAAGCCATTCTTGACATTATGGTCCTCAAGTGTAACTACGTGCGGATAGGCTGCGAGACTTTCAACATCCTCAACATGCAGATCAGACCAGTCCGAAACTGACACCAGCGTGATCCGCATCCCTCGCTCATTGAGAGCATTCCACGCCTGCAGTGCGACCGGCAGTATATTTCCGGCCGATACCAGCGCCGCCTCTTCCCCTTTCCGAATCATCTCCGTGCGACCGTATCGGTAGATATATCCCTCGCCAAAATATGGCCGACCCGATTCATCGGTGATGATCGGCGCCACCGACCGCCCCATAACGACGGCGAAATTCCCCGGCGTGGCGAGAACAAATCGAACGATACGGTCGGTTTGATTCGGATCGGCCGGCGTTATGACCTTCCAGCCGAAAGTTGAATTAAGCAGCGCAAAGTAATCGATACACTGGTGCGTCTTGCCGTCCTCACCGACATTGACACCCGCATGCGTGCAGAACAGCTTTACATTCGTGTGATTGATATCATTCAGCCGCGCCTGGTTGTAGGACTCATCGATTCCGAATACCGCGAAATCGGACCAGACCGACAGCGCCTTCTCCGCCGAGAGTGAACCGGCTGTCGCGGCAGTGCTGTGTTCGGAAATTCCGAGTTGAAAGAAACCGGATGGATACTTCTTGGCGAATCCGTCGGTTTTCACGGACTTGGACAGATCGCAATCAAACACCGCCATTCCAAAATCCGGTCGCCCCATGTTCGCATCGGCCACCGACACCAATGCCTTTCCCCATGCGCTGCGGTTATCAAGTTTGTCTTCCGGCTTGTATGTAGTCGGCGTGCCTACCTCTACTCGTACATGATCACGATATGGCTGCTGGAATTGTCTCGGCGCGCCCTGCTTTCGCTTGGCGAGAAGCTCGTCAAGATCATCCGGACACTCTAGCTCCGTCAGCGCTTTGCGCGCTTGATCAACCGATAGTGCCGCCCCGTGGTATGATTCATCATTTTCCATGAATGACACCCCTCGACCCATTATCGAATGCGCTAGGATCACTTGTGGCGTTGACGAATCATGGGTCGCGGCATACAACGCCTGATATACCGCCGTCAGGTCATGCGCGTCGATCTCCAGCACCCGCCAGCCATCCGCCTCCCAGTTCTTTCGAATTTGCTGCGGCATAATGTCGCTCAGCTTGCCCGATATCTGGAGCCCGTTGTAATCGATGAGAGCCGTGATATTCGAGAATCCGTACTTGATCGCTGCGCGGCGCGCTTCGCCAATCTGCCCTTTCTGCTGCTCGCCGTCTCCCATGACGACATAGGTGTGAAAATCCTGACGCGACAAACGTCCATAGATCCCCTTGCCCAGCCCAACCGAAATCCCCTGACCAAGATTGCCGGTGTCCCATTCTACTCCCGGTACCGATCGCTCAACATGCCCTTCAAACGGTGATCCCGCCTGCCTGAATCCGTGCAAGGCCGGACCAATATCGAAAAATCCCGCAGCCGCCAGAGCGACATAGACTCCCGGTGACGTGTGTCCGTGCGACACAATGATACGATCCCGGCTGTCCCGATACGGATTTTTCGGATCGATTCGCGCGAAACTATACACAGTGAGAAAGAGATCGAGCGAGGACATCGATCCGCCCGGATGCCCCGAAGCCGCGACCGTCGTCATTCTGATAATTTGGCCGCGTCCTACGCGCGCCTGTTCGGTCAATTTGCGATGCCACTCCGGCGAGAGCGTCTTCTCCTTGAAACCGCGCCACGGATCAAACATACCGATGTTACTTTCCTTCCTGTTGCAGTAGCGATGATACCATCTCGCGAAATGCTCTCAGCCCCGAAGTCACTGGGCCGTTGATGCTGATCATAAGCGCCGGAAGCTTCCGGCGAGCCAACGCCTGTGTATCTCCCAGCGCCTGAGCGCATATGAGTTGCCCAAAGCCGAATGACTGGCCGGGAATCCGGAGTTGACCGTAATCCCCGCGTACAAACACAATGAAATGCCCGTTCGGAACTCCGCCCTTGTAGAGTTGACCGATCGAATGCAGGAAGCGCGGACCGTACCCGCGAAGGGTCGCCACGCCGAGTCTATCCCGCAGCAGGCTCCGAAGTTTCGCCATTTCCCGCTCTGTTCCCGAATTGGACGCTGTATAGCTAATCGTCGCAACATAATGCGGTGCCTTGATTCCTGACAGGAATTGCCTCAGCACCGCTCTGACATCATGGTCACTTCCAAAATCGTGCGGTGTCGCTTCATCGAGAGCAAGCAGTGTCAACTGCTCGCCACTCTTGTCTCCTCTATTGGCCGAACTGTCACCTATCAGCTTGAACCCGGCAAGAATCTTCTTTGTGTTTTCTTTGCTTTCCGTCACATTCGGTTCGTCGAACGGGTTGATTCCCAGAGAATACCCAATCAACGCTGTGGCCGCCTCCCAGAGGATGAACTGCCCTCCCAGATCAGACCTATCGACCAATGTGATATCAGCTACCGGTGATTTCCTCTCGATCAGTTGCTTTCGCAAAGACGAGGATGTTCGGCTCTTCTCGCCCGCCGATCGAATGAACAAAAACGCCCGATCATCACCATACGAGTCAACCGTGCCGAGCGGCTCCGCTTCGATTGGCACAATCCCACGCCCCTGCTTGCCGGTCGATTCCGCCACCAGTTGCTCAATCCATGGAATCAGCGGAGCCCATGAAGAAGTTACTAAACAGGTCAGTTTGTCTCTTCCAGTCTGGGCCGCCGCGGTGATCGATGCTGCCAACACTAATGCCGGGTTGCTTTCGTCATTCCGCTCCCGCACCAGCTTCTCCATGGCAATTGCATTCTCGAGTAACCGGCGCAACTGCACTCCGGCGAAAAACCCCGGCACGAGTCCGAAGTAGGATAGAGCCGAGTACCGTCCGCCGATATCCGGCGGATTCAGGAATATCTTCCGATACTTGTGTTCCTTCGCAAATACTTCCAGACTGCTGCCTTTGTCCGTAATCGCGACAAACTGCCGCCCCGGAACTTGCACGCCGATCTGTGCTACCTTGTCAAGGAAGTACGCCTCATGCGATCGCGTTTCGACTGTCCCCCCCGATTTGGAGGCTATGATAAACAGCGTCTTCTTCAGATTGAGTTTCTTCTGCAGATTCAGAATGCCCGCCGGATCGGTCGAGTCGAGGACATCGAACGAAGTGAGCTTTCGATGTTTCCCGAACATGAATTTGAACAGTTCGGGGCAGAGGGATGATCCCCCCATGCCGACCAACACCACGTGCTTGATACCGCTCCTGATGACCTCGTTGCCAAACCGCTCAATCGCTGGAATCTGCCGTTTCATCTTTGCGGCAACGTCAACCCATCCGAGCCGATTCGCAATCAGCTTCCTTAACGCACTATCGGCTGTGAATACCGACGCGCCCCGCTTCATAATGCGTGGCGCCGCACGGTCAGCTATCCCTCTTGTCACCAGGGCGTTGTATTCGGACGCGGCCATGCCGGGCTGTATTCGAATCATTCCCTGACTCATGCCCGTTGCTCCCGCTTCACTCCCAGCCGCGAGATATCCTGCACTAATTGCGCTCGATCCTGCCGGCCGAAGAACCCGGTCCCCATCACCAAGATATTCGCACCGGCCGCTACAACTTCCGCCGCGTTGCTGCCGTCCACTCCCCCGTCGACCTGAATCTGTGTCCTGAGATGATGACTGTCTATGTAAGCCCGCGCCGTCCGAATACTTGTCAGTGCGGATTCGATAAACTTCTGCCCCCCAAATCCCGGAAACACAGACATGATCAACAGCAGGTCGAATTCTGCAAGAAACGGCAACACCCGCTCCACCGGCATATCCGGGTTGATCGATATGCCCGTCTGGACGCCGAGCTGTCTCAACTTATCCGCATACGCAACCGGCTCTGGGTGAACTTCGAGATGAAACGTGATGCTGTCCGCCCCAGCTTTGACAAACGGTTCAAAGTACTTCTCCGGCTCCGACAGCATCAAATGCACGTCGAGAAAGCCGCCGGTCAGTTTGTCGATCGTCTTCACAATCCCCGGCCCGAACGAAATATTGGGCACGAAATGCCCGTCCATAATGTCGAGGTGATACATCCTGATGCCGGCTTGGTCGGCGCTCTTGATCTCGTCGGCCAACCGTCCGAAATCTGCCCCTAAGACCGACGGTGCGATCTGAATCATGCGTCAATGTGCGCCGAATTCCCCCTCAACGCAAACGGAAAAAGAAGGTGAATTTCACTGCAGCCAGCCCTCCCAAATCCCTGTCCCACAGCTACGCCTTCTTCCTCCCAAACTCCGGCACCACAATCCTCCTCCCCGCCCTCTCATTCTCCAGCACAATCTTCGCACTCCGTTGAAGCCCCTCCAACTTCGGCCGCGTCAGCGGTGTGCCTGCTGTCAATTCGAGAAACTCTTCGCGCGTTTGCACGGAGAGCACTGATTGGGCATTCAAAAACTCCCCCACTCCACTTTCCGCCAGCAGTTCCTTGTGCTGCGTCAACTTCGCCCGCCGCTCATTATGCGGACATACATCCTGACAAATATCACAGCCAAAAATCCGGTTTCCCATCTTATCCGCCAGTTCCTGCGGAATCTCCTTTGGCCGTTCGATTGTCAGATACGAGATGCACTTCCGCGCATCAATCACCCAATCCGCCACAATCGCGCCGGTAGGACACGCCTCGATACATCGCGTGCACGTCCCGCACGTTCCATGCTTAACCGCTTTGGGATCATCGGGAGCCAATTCCATGTTGGTGATAATCTCCGAAAGGAAAATCCAAGACCCGTAAGTCCGGTTGATAAGCATGCTGTTCCGCCCGATATACCCCAGCCCCGCCTTCTGCGCGAACGCCCGCTCCAGGACCGGCCCGAAATCCACGAACCACTTGAACTCGGCTGAGCTGTCTTCACCGACTTCCTGCTCAAGATGCCGAATCAGTTCGCGCATTCGCCGTTCAATTACCTTGTGATAGTCTCGCCCGCGTGCATAGCGCGACACGCGGCCATGACCGCCAGGCGAATCTGTCGTATCTCGCTGATAGTAGTTTAGTCCGAGCACAACGACGGAACGTGCACCCTGAAGCAGCAGGTTAGAATTGCTGCGCCGCTCCGGTCGATCGGCCAGGTATGACATCTCACCGTGATGCCCTTCATTCAGCCACGACTCGAACCGCTCTGACTCAAGCTCAAGCGGCGCGGCGGAGGTAATGCCACACAGATCAAACCCGACCTCAAATGCCAGTTTCTTGACGGTTTTTGAATCCATTGAGCAACGACCTTTCGAACAAGATATGCCCGGCAGTGCATTGTGCAATAGCGGCAGACTTTCTAAATATACATCCGGACTCTGGAGTAGTCCTGAGCACCTCATCCTAACCGTCAGAATTATCGGTCTAACATATTGACTCATATCGCGTTACGGCGGCACGCCCGATTCTCCACTGTATCACTCCCCTATGCGGTTGACACGCTTTCATTTGCTCGCTATTATGTGACAGAAATAACAACCGTGTACTCAAGCTGTGATGGTAAGTTCTGGTTTGTCCCTCGCTTCGTTCTTCGCGATTCACGCCTTATGTGCGGCCAGGCGTACCCACTCAGTCTGGCTTTGAATCGACCTCCCACTATTCATGCGCAACCATCACACGACGCACAATGAGAGGATTCACCCATGAGTAATGGAGCCTGCATACTGGCTCATTTCGCCGATCAGGAGAAACTGACTGCGGCAGCCACGAAACTCTCCACGGACAAGGCGATTTCCCGATGGGATGCGGTCGATGGCCACGTGCACTTGGTGGCGTGGTCTTCTGATGCCAAAGTGGCGCGCGGTTCAATCACAAAGCTTGATGGCGTCGATCAGGTCACTGCCTACGAGACGGCTCAAGCCACGACGGCTACCACACCGCTGGACCCGTCCCGTTGTTACGCGTACGTATTTGTCGAGACCGAAGAAGCGAAACGGAGTCAGGTAGCGAAGGCGCTTGGCGAGGTTCCAGAGATAGTTACTTGCACTACTGCGCGCGGCGGCTGTGATATTATTGCCATCGTGAGCGGCGAGACGTTCTCTCATGTTGACGCTGTTATTCGCGACCGCATTCGGCCGCTCGACGGTATCCTTCGGCTCAAACACAACCGGATTATCGATCTCAAGCAGTTATAGAGGAACAGATGTCGGATCAGACAACTCAGGATTTCAAACCGTTTAATGTCGAGTTGTGGAAATACGACGGCCACGCCGGGGCGTTAATCCCACTCCTGCAGTCGGCTCAGGACACTTACGGGTACGTTTCTGAGAAGGCCATCGACTATATCAGCCATGTGACCGGCATCCCGGCGGCGGATATCTACGGTGTCGTGACATTTTACGCCCAGTTCCGCACTCGTCCTCTCGGCAAGAATATCATCAAGATCTGCAACGGCACCGCGTGTCATGTCAATGGCTCCAAGATGGTGTACGACACCATTCAGGATGAATTGAATATCACCTACGATGAAACAACCGAGGATGGCAATTTCAGCCTCCTGTCGGTTGCCTGCATCGGCTGTTGCTCGCTCGCACCGGTGATCACGGTAAACGGCGAGACCTTCGGGCGGCTCGAGTCCAATAAACTCCGGAAGATCATCCGCGACTTCAAGCGCCGCGCCAGACAGGCCGACGAAAAATCGACCGCGGGGGTGCAGTGATGCAGACTGTCACCATTGGCCTCGGCACCTGCGGCATCTCGGCCGGCGGCGAAAAAGTCCTCAAGGCGTTTCAGGACGAACTCAAAGAACGACCGAATGCGTTTCTCCTCAAGGAGACCGGTTGCATCGGGATGTGCTACCGGGAAGTATTGGTCGAAGTATCCAACGGCAGCGGCACCGCCTCTCTATATGGCGACGTGACTCCCGAAAAGGTTGGCCGCATTGTTCAGGATCACGTGATCTCAGGGAAAGTAATCGATGAATGGCTGGTCTCCGGCGACAATCGCGAAAAGGGCTTCTTTGAGAATCAGGTCCGAATTGTCCTCCGCAACTGCGGCAAGATCGATCCCGGCTCAATCGATGAATATATTGGTGTCGGTGGCTACGAGGCGCTCGACAGAGTTCTCAAGAGCATGACCCCCGAACAGGTCATTAAAGAAGTCATCGACTCCGGTCTCAAAGGTCGCGGCGGCGGCGGTTTCCCGACCGGCACAAAATGGAAACTCACCCGCGGCAATCCCGGTGACAAGAAGTATATCATCTGCAATGCCGACGAAGGGGACCCGGGCGCTTTCATGGACCGCTCGGTTCTCGAGAGTGACCCGCATTCCGTTCTCGAAGGAATGATCATTGCCGGATATGCTATCGGCTCCGATGACGCCTATATCTACTGCCGCGCCGAGTACCCGAAGGCGGTCACGCGCCTCAGACAGGCGATTGCTCAAGCCAGGCGCAAGGGATTCCTCGGCCAGAACATCCTCGGTTCCAACTTCTCATTCGAGATCAAGATTAAGGAAGGCGCCGGCGCCTTTGTTTGCGGCGAAGAAACTGCATTGATTGCCTCAATTGAGGGCCGGCGCGGCATGCCCCGTTTCCGGCCCCCATTTCCCGCTCAGGCCGGCCTGTGGGGCAAACCGACCAACATCAACAATGTCGAGACGTACGCCAACGTCCCGTGGATCATCTTGAACGGTGGCGCTGCTTTTGCCGCTTACGGCACAGCCGACAGCAAAGGGACCAAAGTATTCGCGATGGCCGGCAAAGTGAAAAGGACCGGGCTGGTCGAAGTCCCAATGGGAATCACGATCAACTCGATCATCTTCGATATCTGCGGAGGGATCGTAAACGATCGCAAATTCAAGGCGGTGCAGATGGGTGGGCCGTCCGGCGGTTGCATCCCCGCCGAAATGTGTGAACTGCCGATTGACTATCAGCAGATCAATAAGACCGGCGCCATTATGGGCTCCGGCGGTCTTATCGTCATGGATGAGACCACCTGTATGGTGGATGTCGCCAAGTTCTTCCTGACATTCACGCAAGCCGAATCGTGCGGCAAGTGCACCTTCTGCCGCATCGGGACCAAACGGATGTTGGAGATACTCGAGCGGATCACCATCGGGCAGGGAACGATGGCCGATCTGGAAAATCTCGATGAACTTAGCGCCCAGATCAAAGCCGCGTCACTCTGTGGGCTTGGTCAGACCGCCCCCAATCCGGTCGTCACGACGCTGAAATATTTCCGCGAGGAATATGTCGCCCACATTCAGGAGAAGCGCTGCCCCGCCCATGTCTGCCAGTCGCTTCTGACCTACACCATCAATGACAAATGCACCGGCTGCGTGGTCTGTGCCCGCGCCTGTCCGACCGAAGCGATCACCGGCGAGAAGAAGCAGATGCACTTCATTACGCAGGACAAGTGTATCAAGTGCGGCAAGTGCTTCACCGTCTGTCGTTTCGATGCGGTGGATAAGGAGTAGTGAGGAACAACATGGTTACGCTGACAATAAATGGAAAACCGATCACCGTTCCCGCCGACAAGACGATCTTACAGGTCTGCCGTGATCTGAATATCGATCAGATTCCGACCCTCTGTTACGACGATAAACTTCCGCCGTTCGGCTCCTGTTTCTTGTGTGTTGTCGAACTCGAAGGTCAGTCTCGCCTTTTCCCTGCCTGTTCGACTAAAGTTAACGACGGGATGAAAATCCAGACCCGCTCCGAAAAAGTCGTGCGCGCCCGCAAAACCTGTCTGGAGCTGTTGCTTTCGGACCATTATGCCGACTGCTTCGGCCCCTGCCGCCTCAACTGCCCGGCCGATGTCGACATTCAGGGCTACATGTCGCTGATCAATCTCGGCAAATTCAAAGAAGCGGTTGCCCTTATCAAGGAGAAGAACCCTCTCCCCTCTGTCTGTGGTCGTGTCTGCACCCGCAAGTGCGAGATCAATTGTCGCCGCTCACTAGTCGATGCCCCGGTCGGCATTGACTTCCTTAAGCGCTACGCCGCCGATCAAGATATGATTGGTGAGATGTGGCGCCCCGAGACCAAACCGGACAACGGCGTGCCGATCGCGATTATCGGATCCGGCCCGGCCGGCCTGACCTGCGCCTATTATCTCGTAAACGAAGGATACCGACCTACCGTTTTCGAGGCGCTGCCGGAAACCGGCGGCATGTTACGTTATGGCATACCGGAATACCGTCTCCCCAAAGACGTTCTCGACAAAGAGATCAACTGGATTCTCGATCTGGGTGTCGATCTGCGCACCAACCAGACATTGGGCAAGGACTTCACGATTGATGATCTGTTCAAGCGCGGCTTCAAGGCCGTCTTCGTCGGACTCGGCGCGCAGGTTGGCAAGCCGATGGCGGTCGAAGGTGAAAACGTCGATGGCGTTCTGAGCGGTGTCGAGTTCCTCAAACAGGTCCAGATGAAAACCAACCCGGCTCTAAACGGGCGAGTGGTCGTAGTGGGCGGAGGCAATACTGCTATCGATGCCGCCCGCACCTCGCTCCGTCTCGGCGCCGATGAAGTCATTCTTCTCTATCGCCGCACGCGCAAAGAAATGCCCGCGAACAATATGGAAATCGAAGCGGCCGAGCACGAAGGCGTCGAGATGGAATTCCTTGCCGCGCCGATACGCGTCAATGTCGACAACAACCGCATGGCCTCTCTCACCTGTATCCGCATGGAACTTGGTGAACCGGATTCGAGCGGTCGCCGTCGCCCGGTTGAAATCAAGAACTCGGACTATATCCTCAAGGCCGACTGGGTCATCTCCGCTATCGGCCAGGAACCGGACCTTTCCGGTGTCGACGGCAACGGCGGCATCAAAGTCACCAAATGGAAAACGATTGTCGCCAAAGATGGCACCTTCAATACCGGCCGCGCCGGCGTTTTCTCCGGCGGCGACGTTGTTACCGGACCGGCAGACGCTATCGACGCTATTGCGGCGGGTCGGATGGCTGCCCGCGCCATTGACAAATACATCAAGACCGGCGTGATCGAACCGCTGGTGGACCGCTTCGAGAGCAAGCGGGATAACTTCCACAAGATTCAACGATCCGATATTCCTCAGGTACAGGAATCCGAGCGGCATTCGGTCAATGAGCTTCCGGTCGCCGAGCGAATCAGGACCTTTCAGGAAGTTGAATTTGCGTACAATGACGAAAATGCAATCGCAGAATCCCTTCGCTGTGCCGAGTGCGGCTGCGATGTCGGCCTTGCCTGCATCCTGCAGGATTATTGCACCGAGTACGGCGTGGATCAGAAGCGGTTTGTCGGCGACTACAACAAATACAAAGTCGACACCCGGCATCCGTTCATCAAGATCGATTCCAACAAATGCATCCGCTGTGGCCGCTGTGTCTCCACCTGTGCCGAAATTCTGAACGTCTCCGCGCTCGGTTTCGTCAATCGCGGCTTCCGCACGATTGTGAAGCCGGCCATGGAAAAGGCGCTTCAGGAAACCAATTGTGTCTCCTGCGGCAATTGTATCGACGTCTGCCCTACCGGCGCGCTGGTCGAGAAGATGCCGTTCCGTCGTTCCGGGCCGTGGAAGATGGACTCAGTGTACAACGTCTGCAACTACTGCTCGGTTGGCTGCAACATCACGCTGAAAGTGAAAACGCCGGACATCTTCTATGTTGTCGGCGCGCCACCCGATCTCGGTCCCAACCGCGGCGAACTGTGCGTGCGCGGTCGGTTCGGGTATCAGCACTATCTCGATGGCTCCCGCGTCACCTGGCCGATGGTGAAGAAGGGCGGCAAGCTCGTCCGGTGCACGTGGAACGAGGCGTTCACGGCTATCGACAAGGGCCTCAAGAAGGTGATCGAGGATCACGATCCCGATCATATCCTGGTCGCGGCTTCTCCCAAACTTACCAACGAAGAACTATATCTCGCCGGACGTTTTGCCCGCGCCGCTATCGGTACCAACAACCTGCTGTCGTTCCATCATGCGATAACCGAAGCGGACTATCACGCGCTGGACGATATGCTCGGCGTCACCGCTTCTTCAATCGGCACAACCGAAGTCGAAAACGCGGACTTGTACCTGTTTGTCGGCGGCAATCCGACTATCGAAAACCCGGTGCTCGGCTGGCAGATGAAACGCCGGATGCGCCACGGCGCCGAGGCCATCGTCATCAATTCCGCGCAGATCGATCTCGTGGCGCACGCCACCCTCTGGGCCGACCCACGGCGCGGCACGATTACGACCCTGCTCAACGGCGCCATCGCCGAATTGATTCGCACCGGCGCGCTCGATCAGGAATATCTCAAGAACCGCACAGTCGGATCGGAACAATTGATCGAATCGCTGAAGATGTGCGATCTCACCGAAGTATCTTCCGTCACCGGCGTGTCGGTCGAGCGAATCCAGCGAATGGCCGCGCTTCTGGCCGACCGCACGAAGAAGGTTGTCACCTGGTACAATCTCGACAGCCGAATCGACCGTTCCACTAATGATCTCAAAGCACTCACCACGTTGATGCTGCTGCTCGGTAAGGTCAGTGTCGATGGGTCCGGTCTCATGCTTACATCCGGGCAGTGCAATCACGCCGGAATGCAGGTCGCCGGATTCGACAACAAGCTGATCCCCGGCGGCGGATCGCTTGGCAGCGCCAAATTGCTTGGCGAGATCGGTCGTGTCTGGCGCACCGATCTAAAGGGATTGATCGAGCAATCCGGCACGAACATTAGCAGGAAGATTCGCGAAGACAAGATTCGCGGCGCGGTGATTTTCGGCGAAAATCCGGCTGCCGGCCCTGAATACAACTCATTTGTCAACAATCTCGAATTTCTGGTCGTGGCCGATCTGTTCCTCACCGAGACCGCGCAGGCGGCGGATGTGTTCATTCCGATGTCGTCGTATCTCGAATCCGAGGGGCATCTCACCAACTGGTGCGGGATGTGTCAGGAGACCAATCCGATCGGCGATCCGGCCAACGGCATGACCAATATCGATATTGTCAAGAAACTCTGTGAACTTCGAGGACATCATATCGGGCTGGCCAATTTCGATGAACTGACCAGCGAGATTGATTTCTTCGGCGCGCAGTCCGGTTTCACCGGCAGACTCAATGGCAGTTTCCTGACCGCCGACAAGCGGGCGCATTTCGTGCTCTATTCCGATCAGGCGATTCCGACTTCAGCCGACACTCCGCTCGTGCTGGAGATCGACAGCCGCATCGCCGCCCGGATCAAGCAGATCAAAGCGTAAGCTGGCGTCAGCCGACTCTGGCTGACGCTTGCCCACAAGGATATTGGGTCTCATCGAAAGACCCTCTTCTTCAGGATAGAGTCCCACATTTCCGCAGGTTCGAGCGAGGACGAAAACTATTACCCCCCTCGTCATTCGGGCGGCCGGACGGAATCCAAATCCGGCATTTCATAGTGGTCAGGCGACTAAACACGCTTAACCCGGCGCCCGTCTATAAGTCACGGTTCCATGAGAAAGGAGTTGGCCGGCATTGCGAACTTGGTTTGTATTCATGTTTGTTCTGATAGCCGCTTTTGGCCGGTCGGCTGTGGGGCAGACACCCGGTAAGAAGGTCGTTATTCACCATGGTCTAAATGACAGCCACAGCAAGAGCTGGATTCAGGAAAATCGGGATGGCGATCTGGGCATTTCATACTTCCAGCGCTTCGATAGCAGCTACTCTGATGGAACGCTGCTGTACAAGACAATCTCCCCCAACGGACCAGTGCACATCGACACCGTGACGACCGGAGCACGCCTGGAAAAGTCCGTCCTGCTATATGATTCATTGTTTAGACCTCACATCTTTGTCGCGCGTTCAGATGCCACCGATCAAGTCATCGATCACTATTCCAGGACTGAAACCGGTGAATGGCAAAGCGAGACAATCATCCATTTCTACAACGAAGGGGGGAAATTCATCTACGAACTGTCGGCGGAAAGCGGACCTGACGATTCTTTCCACTTGCTGGTATTAAAGACGCGCTACGACGTTGATTCATGGGGTTTCCTGAGTGCCTGGATAGACGCTAATCTGTATCATCTTACAAATGCATCGGGCGTGTGGGAGAAAGACCTGGTTTCCCGCCATGACATGGCTTACACCTATGATATGTATATTAAGTCATCGTGTCGTCAGGACATGAAAGTGGACAAGAATGGGTTTGTACATGTAACCTTTTCGGAGCAGATCAATGATACAGACGACCCTTCCCGATTGCTCTATGCAACCAACCGAACCGGGACCTGGCAGATAGAGACGGCATTGAACTATGACGAGGGGTCCAGAGACGACGCCGGATGGTTTCCTTCGTTGTGCCTCGATACCGGCGGTACCCCCTACATTTCGTGTATGTACGTTGACCGCGTTTACACTCACTCTGCTGCCGACTGTAAATTGTTGTTGCTGAAGAGACTGGGCAGCGACAACTGGAGTTCCGAAGTGATCGCCACTCAAGACGACGGATACTATGGCCGCGACGGCCGGAACTTCACCGGCGGCCTTATTCATCTTGTGATCGATCGCGACAACACGCCTCACATCATCTTTTCAGATATCGCCGCAAATCACTGGTCGGGCATCCAGCGCCTGAACGTCGGCAATATCCGATATGCGGTTTGTGAAAATGGGGTCTGGGACATCAGGACAGTTTATCGTCAACCGCAACCCACCGGATTCTACAGTGCCACCGAAATGTACGGCCTGTGTCTGAATGTCTCGGACCAGACTGATTTGAAGCGAGTTGTCGGAGTGGAGTTGGTCGTTGCCGGAGAGAACCAATACACATGCAGCCTGTTGGACTTTGAATGGGCCGGGAGTTGCTGTACCGGCACGACCGGCAACGTAAACCTGATGAATGGTGTCGATCTTGCGGACCTCTCTGCACTGATCAGTTACATGGTCGGCGGCAGCTATATTTTGCCATGTCGGAGCGAAGCAGACATCAATGCTGACGAAGCTATTGACATCTCAGACCTCAGTACGTTGGTCAGTTATTTGTCCGGCAACGGGTACGTCTTGCCGGTTTGCCCGTGACGCTAGGCGCGTGCCGGTTTTCGTTGAACCGGTCTGATGGCGCAGAACCCACAGCAAGCTGTGGGCTACCTGCCTACTCCAGCAAACTCATAACACGAACCACCGAAGTGAGGTGCTGTCAGGCGACTCTGCCTGACAGCCAAATGAGAACAAACGCGGGTGGCTCACCACTTCGCGGTGAGCTTCATTGAGGACAGAATCGCGGAACCGCGAAGGGGTTCCGCGCTACAACGCTCCACCTATGGGAGCGGGGATGGGAATTGATTCAAATTGATGGTTTTTTTGCAGAGAGCTGAAGGGAATGAAACCCACCTCGAAGAGGTGGGCCACGCGCCCGCAAGGGTTTCGACCTACAAATTCTTGCTGGCGGGTTCGGAAGCCGGACCCGCCCTACGATAACTGAGATTGCTTCGTCCCCCGTTTTTCAACGGGGTCCTCGCAATGACGAAGCGTCCCTTTCTCGCGTTCCCCCTACGCCGTCAGCACACCAAGCAGGATCGAATTGTATTTCCCCTGTGGGCTGTCGGAACGAGACGCAACCGACACCGGCACTCGTCCACCGACAATCACGCCGCCGATCTCACAGCGGCCGAACAGTGTCATCGCTTTGTATATGCCGTTGGCGGTCTCAATGTTTGGCGCAAGCATTGCATCCGCCTGACCGGCCACCGCCGAAGTCTTTACGCCCTTCGAGTGCGCGGCAAACATGTCAACGGCAACATCGAACGACAAGGGACCATCGACGTATGCCCCTTTGATCTGCCCGCGCTCCGCCATCTTGGAGAGAACCGCAGCCTCCATCGTCACCGGCATGGTGGGATAAACAACTTCGACCGCCGACAGAATCGCCAGCCGTGGCATCTCGACCCCAATCGCTTTCGCCACCCCGATAAGATTCTGAATCAGATTCAACTTGGACTTCAGGTCCGGCTGAATCGTGACGCCGGCATCGGTGACGAAAAGGAGTTTGGGATATTTCTGCGGCTTCATCACCGCCACGTGCGAGACGGTTTTGTCATCTTTGAGGAAGTGCGAGCCCGCCGCAAACAGCATGCTGAGCAGCTCCGCGGTTACAAGCCGTCCTTTGACTATCAGGCCAATTTCCTTATTCGCCGCCAGTTGCGTAGCATGTTTGATGGCCGACTCGGTGTCGGGGATATCGATAATCTGCGCCGACCCCATATTGAACTTCTGCTCGGCGAGCGCTTGTTCGAATGCCTTGCGGTCACCGATAATGATCGGTTCGATCAGTCGGTCGGCGGTTGCGCGCGCGAAGGCGGTCAGCATATCCGGATCGTTTGGCCCAACCAGCGCGGCCCGGATCGGTTTGCCCGCAGTTTTCGCCTTGGCCCGCTCGAAAATATGCGCGTAGGAATTGACCGGCGGAATGGTGATTTCTGGAAGATTGCTCATGGTCACCGTCCCCTTTCCGTCATATGGGCGTAATAGTCGGCAATGACGCAGGCCAGTGCGAGCGAGGCTTTCTTGTTCTTGGCGGTGTCGGTTCGGGAAACCATTGACACCGGAACTTTGGCGCCGACAACCACCCCCGCAAAGACGGCGTCGGCAAATTGTATCAGCGATTTGGCGATGATGTTTCCTTCCTCAATAGAATCGACCAGATACACGTCGGCATCGCCAAGCACCGGGCCGCGACTGTGTTCATATTCGGCCGCC
>Ga0315276_10000319_pt1 | contig 40527 bp, 59 predicted proteins | sample YL17G05_0_MG_FD_204542 | JGI IMG/M metagenome (GOLD analysis project Ga0315276, IMG submission 204542) | Sediment microbial communities from Yellowstone Lake, YNP, Wyoming, USA - YL17G05_0 | ecosystem: Environmental > Aquatic > Freshwater > Lake > Sediment | place: USA: Wyoming | collected...
ATTCAAAGCCTACTCTTGCTAGTTTATAAATATGTGATACCAATGGATCAACCAGAGGCATTGCAAATACTGGCATCGGGGTAGCTACTGTTAGATTAAAAGCTTCTATATTGGCTCGAATCTGTATATAGGCTGTACCCGCACCCTCTAGACCCAAAGAAAAAAATGCATCAACCATTGAACTTATTTTACATTCTATTGCAAAATCAAAAGGAGGTGCAGAACTTAGATCTTGTGAATACAATTGAACCCCAGTGGCATAAGGGTCTGTTTTCGTTAGTGTACATGTACTATTTTGGTTATATGTGAAAATTATTGAGTCGTTATTAAGTATCATATTCTCTGTGATAATAACGTTTTCTAAAGCAGCTGCTGTTCCATCCCATCCAACAGTACCAACTGGAAGATCGGATATAGCAATATCTGCTACGCCTGGAGTTGCCGCTATTGCTATCCTTGCTGCTTCTGAAGCACTTTCAGGAAGAGTAATCATAACTGATATAACTTTTCCATTTACATCTCTAACAATCGTAGCAGCATTTTTTTTAACACCAGCGGCTGCTAAAACTTTATTTGTAGTAACTTCACTTATTTGACTATTAAGTGAAACCTGTAATTCTTTATTAGCCATTTTAATTCTCCTATAATATATTTTTATTCTTGATAAATAATGTAAGCAAATGGAGCTTGAAAAATAATGTCTATTAATACAACATCTGTATTATTTTCCAACCAATCATTAATACTATCACATTCACCACTTAAAAATTCAACTGCTATTACTTTATTAGTCATATTAGTATTCCTGATAACGAATAATATAGTCTATAATTCCTGCTGCGCCTTTACTTTTTATATGAATCCACCAATGTTCGGTTCCTGTACCGACTACTGATAATAATGCAATATTACCAAACCAATATAAATCTCTATCATTTGAATCTCCATTATTAGCCGAACACCAATCAAACAAATCTGTATCTGCTACTGTTCCAGCTGATTTTCCACTATAATTTGCTCTTAATTCAAATTGGCAAGCTTTATCTTCGGCAACTAAAGTGGCATAGCCATAGAAGATCTTTTTTCCAGTTGGAATTGCACCAAGATCAACCCATAATTCAGTTGCTAAACTTCCTGAACCTGTAATTACTTTATCAAATATTGGTTGTACATCAGCCATAATTATTCCAATGTGTATGAAATTTTATACATATATGATCCTAAAGATGCACTCTTTGAGTATAATCTTAGCCACCAATGCTCAACCCCGGTGCCAAGAGCAGTGGTTGTATGTAAAGCCCCACCTTTATACAAGTCTAAAGTTTTAGAGGTTCCAGCCCGAAGGGATGCTGTTGCAACAAGGGATGTATTTACAATCGTACCTGTTCCTTTTGTAGTCAAATTCGGACGAAGGTCAAATCCCAACACTTTATCAATGGAGCTAAATTGAGCAAAGCCAATCCAATACCGATAACCTAGAGGGATAACACCAAGGTCTATCCAAAGTTCTATACCAGCTGTTCCTGAGCCAGTAGCAGTTGTAGTAAAGGATCCAGTAGCTCCTCCTCCTCCAGATGGTTTACCCATTATTGTTCAAACCCCGCATAGCCACACCATCCAGTTCCTTTGGCAGATTGAGACTCATGTGTAATTTTAACTGTATTTCCGGCGGTTGCAATTTGAACACCATTAGGCCACATAAAAGAGTTAGATCCTTCATTTGCTTGAAGAACTAATTTAATTGAGTGTAGTAATATGACTCCATTATATACTTTTAATCGAAATATTCCACCCGATGGGCTATCAGAAGAAGCACCAAATTGTGTTAATCGAAAAATTTTATTACTAGGAACTGTGTAACTTGTTCCTGTTATATCAACCTCACTTCGAGTTGTAACACTGAATTCAGCATCTTTTATAATCGTGACATTCGATGTTCCAGATCCGCCGAGTTGAACGAGAATACTATTTAAGACATTTATAATATCTGTATTATTTTGTATTCCATAAAGAATACGAGATATAGCATCATCTTCACTCAAGACACTAATGCTAGTAGATTTAAAATTATTCTCAAAATCAGTGATATCTGATGCTTCTTTTATGACCGTCCAGTATTGATGATAAACATTTCCTTCAACGATGGTATAAAAGCTACCATCTTGAACGTAATAAAGAGGAAAGCTATAGAGAGCTTTAACAACTTTTATTGTTGGCCAATCTGTTCGTGTAAGCATATTATAGTTCGTATCCTTCCCAACGCCCCCAAACCTCTCTGGCAGCTGAAGCATAGACTCGTCGGCGCATTACAATACGCCTAGTTCCATTTCCTGTAAAAGATTGACTAATTCCTACCTGAATAGACATACCATTTACAAAGACAGTTTCAATTCTAACTAAAGCAGATGAATTTCCAAGGGAATCATAGAACAGTTCAACAATAGATCCAGATTGGTGTGGTTCTGCTCCACCCGTAAATCGTTGAAGGGTCAGAGTTTTTCCATTTGTTATAACATAATAAGTATCAACCCCAGCTGTAGAATTAACTTGTCCAAACACATTAGTAGATACTGCAACTCCAGTTGGTGGAGTGATAATATTACCAACTTGAACATTAATACTCCCATCAGAATTAACAGTAAGACTATCTGTACCATCTGTAATGGCAACGGGGAGAGTAGTATGGTCTGAGGCTAATACAACAGGGAGTGAAGCTGCTTGGACTTTTTGCCCAAGCAACTCCACACCAGAAGAATCTCTTAAATTGACTTCTTCTGCCCCGTATGAATCAACATCACCGTCTGGTGAATAAATCCCCATAGATTTTAGTACTCGGTACGATTAATTGTTTGAGCTGTCACTGCAAAAATATCTACTTGCCCTAACCATGCTTTGGGAATCTCAATCGTTGTGTTGTTTGATACAGCTTTATAAGTCCAACTTGTTGCGGAAGCAGTTGCACCTAATTTCACATAAGTAGGATTCCCTACAGTTGCAGTTGGAATGACTAGAATCGCTCCTAAACGAGCTGGATTTGCCACCCACACTGTTGCATTTGTACTAGCAGTAAGAACCAGTTGGTTTACAGTGGAGCTACTTGCTCCCGCTTCAGTTACTGCAAGAGTTCCAGACACAGGTTGAGTAGTTTGCCAGAATGTTCCACTTACTGGCTGTGTTACTCCAGACCCATCAACAGTCACTGTCCCTGAAACTGCTGAAACAGATACTGACCCACTAACAGGTTGAGTAACCCCTGATCCGTCTACTGTAACGGTTCCTGAAACAGCAGAAACCGATACTGAACCAGATACTGGTTGTGTAACGCCTGAACCATCTACAGTAACTGTTCCCGATACAGCTGAAACTGCTACTGTTCCACCGACATCTATTGGTTGGCCGTCAATTAAAACATCGTTAGTAAACATTGGCATAATTTTCTCTCCTTAAAGTTTTTCTGTCACTAACACCGTTGTACTGCCCGAAGGTGTACATGCAGTGATTGGACCACAATAATTCTCTATTTCTACTACAGCCTTTTTAGGCATTTCATAACTATAGAGTGTTGTAGTTGCATTTCCATCTAATAACACAAAAATTGGGTTGTTTGTTTGAATAATCAAACCCCTCCGATTTGCATTGGTTCCTAATAATACTGTGGTTGCTGCAGTGACAACAATTGGTACGGTTGTAGCATTAAAGGCTTTCTCTGGTGCAAAAGTACCTGATACTGGAAGTGGATCGGGCGACAGAACATTTACATCCTGGGTTCCACTTGGAATTGTAGTAACTGTTCCGTCTACTAAAACTGGTGTTTTGTAATTGGTAATCATAATCGCCTTTAGAGCAGTTCAATTAGCAAAGTGCAATTTAATAATTGAGCTGTAGATTCAGGATGGGAGGCATAAACTAGGATGATATCTCCTCCAATCAATCCGACTGGAGCACCTTTTAAGTCAAGTTGTAATGTAGGTTCAGCTCCACTTGTTCGGCCTCCACAATGAATAACTCCATTTTTATAAATATAATATTCCCCGTCGGCAGCTCCAAAAACTATTATTCCAGTGAGTTGGGCTGAGAGGGCCCCAGCTCGACCAGGACATATAAAACTTGCTATCTGTGTAGTTGTAGAAGCAGGAACGGATGTAAGACTATAGACCAGCATAGGTCCTCCGATTATTTACTTTCCTTCTTGGATTTCTTGTGTGAGTTTCTGATATTCTGGATCAGACGTAGACAAAACAAAATGAGTAGAAGCGAGAGCATTTCCACCTCTTTTCGCAGCATCAGCCAAGAGAGGTCCATACTTCATTATAGCCCCACTTGTGGCTGAATTTCGTACTGCAAGCCATTTATCAACTAAAGCAGCAGCAATTCTTCCACCTTCTAAGGCATTGGCAGCAAGGCCACCAACTGCACCACCAGCCAAAGCTCCACCTGGTATAGGAAGAAGTCGTCCAGCTGTAGCACCAAGTCCAGTTCCCCATGCCTGTAATCCGAATCCGCCTTTCTTTCCACTTTCAAAGACATTCCGCAGTTGACTCTTCTCCATTTCACCGAGAAGATCCTCTCCTGTGAGATTCTTTAAATGTTCTAAAGCTTCTTTGGTGTAAGTCTTATTAGGGCCTAAAGCACTAGCCACTCGACTTTCGGTCATCTTTCCAGCAGCTACTTCACCACCTTTTCCTTTAATCAAACTAAATAAATTTTCAACTTTATCAATCCCTTGCATCAGCTCATCAACGGGAATCATAGCTTCTGCATAATCAGGATTATTGTCTTTTAAAATTTTATCAAATCTTTTATTTAATGCTTTGAGTGCTATATTTGCTTGATCATCCGCAGCAGTAGCAGTAAGGGGATTATAATTTGTTTCTTTCCGCATTACCCGAATTAGTTTAGCTAAAACCGTATCGGGAAGATCCCCTTCATTGACTTTCAGATGTTGTCTAATCACCCCTTTCCATTTATTGAGGGCAGCTAAGGCAGCTTCTTGGCCTTCCCCTGAGGGAATGCCTTCCGTCATAAATTTATCTTGAACTTCTTTAAATGCATCCACTAGTTCAGCGGTGTTAGTGGCTTTGACTGGGCTCAGCTTACTGATAGCCTCTTCACTTAGTTTTTCAGCTTTTGTAAGAGCCTGATTCGTAGTATTAACCAATTTATCCATCACTCCAGGGGTCGTGAGAGCGTTCTTAATCGCTTCGGGATTGGTGAGGCGAGCAGTGACAGCTTCCATAGCTTCTTTCTCTGGAATAATTGATGCAGTGGCCCATTTAGCAAGTTTTGGAAGAGCTTTGGTGATTCCAGCTTCAAGTCCTTTACCAACTACTCCACCCACTGCCCCTACAGCTCCACCTGTTAAGACATCTTTGGTGGCCTGTTGAGCTTCTTCAGCAGTTCCTTTAGTGAGGTCAGCTTCTGAAGCTCCTAATCCATAGAGGGCTCCTTGGGCAGCCATTTTGGGAATGGTTATTTCACCAAGTCCTGGTATAAGTGCTGTCGCAGCAGCTCCACCCATTTCTCCAGCAAAGGAGGTTTTAGGATTAGCTTCTTTAGCTTCTTTATATGCTTCTCTTGATTCACCTCGTGCTTGTTCATAAGATTTGGGGGTAAGAAGAGACTCAGCAGCAGCTGTAATCTCATCGGCAAACCCCATTGAGGCTCCCTGAGCAGCTCCACGAACAAATGATTCAGTTTTAGAAGGAGTTTCTGTCCCTTCAGGAGTTGTCTCTTCATAGGAGGGAAGAGCAGCCACTTCTTCAGGGCTTAAAGGAGAGGTTTCATCATATGCAGGTAAATTAAGATTCTGTGCCATAGTTATTCTCCATAAACTCGAAGAGGCTTTTTTGTAGTTTTATCATATACAATTTTTCGGCCATCTTTAGCTACCCTAACTTCTTCATTTGTAGTTAATTGCCCAGAAGCAATTGGAGTCTGCTGAGTGGGTTCATCAGTAAACATGGGATCTAATTCAGATAACTTATAACCAAGACGGGTTGCTTGTTCAATAGTAGGCTTGGCTCCTTGTTTGTAAATTGCTTTTGCATGATTAACCATATTTCCTGTAAAATCTGCAACTTCTTTTCTCTGGGAAGGTTGTAATGTTTTGCCTGTAGCCCAAGAATTCAATGTATTGGCCATACTTGTAGGAAGAGAAGCCGTAGAGACAAATCTTTCTTGTTCCCCTTCTCGCACTACAGATTGTGGATCAAGAGCTTTCATAAAAGAAAACATAGTGGCTAAATCCGCATAGGCTCCAGGGGTACGCATTGCATCTTCGATAATTCGTCCATTATAGTCAATTTTCTGCATATTTTTATAGGCATCTGATCCTGTTAAATTTTGACGCATGGATTGGAGTTGTTTTTCTCTAAATTGGGATTCTTTTTCACCAATGGCTAACTGTTTAATTGATCGGGCTTCAGCTCTGGTTGCTGCAACTTGCTCTCGTGCTAGTTGTTGTGCCATAAACTTTTCAATCTCAGGAAGTGTAGTTGAAATCTGGGAAGCTGAAAGATTTCTAATTTTAATATCATCAGCTTTCTTTCCCATAATCATTGTAAGAACATCCTGATAATGCTTGGAGATCTGTGAACTTGGATCATTCTTTAAATTCTCTTCAAATTGAGCTTTTCTTCCAGTTTCACCTTTTTCTAAATTTGCTTGTATTTTTTCTGCAGTACCAGAACCACCTCGGCCTCCATAAGCTGCAGCTCCATAACCAATTGCATCACCAATTCCACCTAAAGCTACTGGAATCGCACCCCATTTATGCCTCGATTTTTCACTTTCTAGCATCTCATTACGAGCCTCATTATCCACACTAGAAGCTTGGAGAAGGGTATCTAAGGGATTAGACCCTTCTGGAGAAGTTTTCAACGCTCCTGAAGCTGTTTTTGGGGCTTCTGGAGGGGTTGTCGGAGAAGTCACTGGGGTGGCTGGTGTTTCTTCCCATGATCTTGTAGCTCCTGTAGTTGGAGTAATTTCAGGAATAGATGGAACTCCTCCAACTCGTGATGGAAGAGATTCTGGTGTCACGGTATTGTCCGATATATTTACACCATAATTATCCATATATGGAGCAAACTCTTGTTTGACTTGACTTGGATCAAAATTAGGGAATCGTTCTTTAAATAGTTCTTCAATAGTCTTTGCCATATTATTTACTCCCCTCTAAATTAGTCACTCTGAATTGTAAACTCTTTAATGCCTTAGCTACTATATCCTCTTGAGGAAGAGCTTTGGGCACTGGTTGAGGAGGTGTCACAGCTAAAGGTTCAACTGGAGGCATCATGGGAGGCTTTGGAGGAACTAGAGGAACTACAGGTGGTACTGGACCCCCTTGGGCCATATGAACTTTTCCTCCACAAGCCATTGACTCAAACTCTACATTATTCATAAACTTTTTAAAATCTTCCTCATCATTTACAGCTGTTCTAGGGACAACCACTTCTCCAGGTGAGAGCATAGCTGGAACAGTATCATTTTGCAAAGAGTCACCTTTAATCTTAGCCTTTCCTGGAACAAGTCCACCATCAGTCATATCCCGAATGTCAGCTAATTCTTTTATTTGGTCCTCTTTTTCTTCTCCTTCTAATTGAGGAATGAGTCTTTCATGTTCCTCAATCATGTCATCCTTTGAAAATTCAATCATTTTATCATCGGGGTCTTTCACTTCTCCACCATGTGCCATAGGATAACCCATTTGAGCAGCTGTTGGTTTATAAGTGGGAACTACCGATCCACTTCTTAATGTTGCAGAGCCTGTGGTGGGAGCTGCTGTTGCTCCTGCTGATCCACTCATCATTCCTCCAGCAACGGTACCCGCTGTACCAATTAAACCACCCATAAACCCTAATTCAGCACCCTGTGCAGCTTGTGCAGCTGCATTCTGAGCCCCCGCTTTAGCTTGATAAGCTTGAGCTAAATTCTGGGCTTTGGTCATTTTATTCGCATAATCTTGTTGATTTTGCTGGGCATTATAAAGAGCTTGTTGCTGAGCTGTTCCAACATTTTTATTTGCTATATCTTGAGCTTGAGCCAAATTAGTAGCTTGGGCTTGATTTGCAGTTCCAACATTGTACAGATTTGTAGCTTGCTGTGTTTCAGCATTAAACCTATCAATAGCATTTTGGGCAGTGGCTTTATTTGCTTCTTCTCCATATTGCTGAGCTTCCATTTGTCCACCAAGAGTTCCTGCAGCCTGAAGAGCTTGAAGAGCACGTTGTTCAGCATTTGCAGCTACCTGAGTACCTTGGGTGGAAGCTCGATTAGCTGCTTCTTGTTCATTGAGTAAACGACTTGTAAGTTCCAATCCCGATCCACCAATCCCTCGTTCTCTAGCATTCTGCATTATTGCTTCATTTCTTCCTCTGGCTAAAGTATTTTGCTCTTGTGTAATATCATTTAATTGGGCTTTATCTGTAGCGGTAAGACCCCCTTGAGTTGCAATATTTTGTAATTGTTGAAGAGCCTGTTTTTGTGCTCCTTGCAATGCAGGATCTAATTTTATATCATTAAAAGAATTTGAATTAAGAAGAGCACTTTCAGCTGCTTCTGGACTTAACTTTCCAGCTTGTACATATTTATCAAGCTGTACTTGTAAAGCAGTAAGTTCCGGTGTAGCTATTGATTTGAAAGCATCAATTGCTTTATTATAATCAGCAGAATCAAATGATGCTCCTCCGAATATTGACGAAAATAAACCCATATTAATATCCTTCCTTATATTTGTATTCTTTTTATTTTGACTGAGATTGAGCTAACTGTTCTTTTAAAACAGATATAAATGTTAATTTGAGTAGATTTGGTATTGACTGATATAAAGCTAGTAAACCAGCAGGAAATGTCTTTAAATCATTGTATATAATACCTGAATTTTGTCGAGTTGCTGCATCAGTATAATTTTTAGTAACTGGGGTTAACATATTTCTAATTTTTTCGATACGGTCGGGCCCCGGTCTCATTTGGCTAGCTAGGTCTAATTCTTTTTGAGGAATGAAATCTGTAATTTTTACAGCATCATTAGTTAATAAATATTGATCTTTTTGTCCTACCAAAGTTCCTGTTTGCTGTTTTAAATAATCAGGCAAAAATCCTTTTTCAGCCTTAGGAATTTGACCGGCTTGTGAAGCTTGTGCGGGATTTAAAACCGAAGTATAACCTTGTTCACCAGTGAGCTGCTGCCACGCTTGTGCGTTCGCATAATCTTCTGGGGTAGCAACATTCTCAGTTGTAATAGCAGTTGCAGGATTATAAGAATATCCAGGTGATAAATTAGGATTATATTTATATTGCTCATTCAAGATTGTAAGATTGTCAATAATTGGTTTAATTTGATCCTCAGCTATCCCCACAGCTCGTAAATCTGAGGCCACTTTATTAACATCACCCGTTGCTAAATCAGCTAAATATTGCTGGGTTTTAGTTTGAGCATCAGCTTGAGTAGTTCCTACTCTAGTAGCTAAATCTTTCTGAAATTTATCTAAATTACCAACTAATGCAGCACGAGTTTGGTCTTGGGCTGCTTGAGTAGCTGTTTGAGCTGTCTGTGCGGCTCCACTTAATCCAGTTGACTTTTGACCAAGATAATCTTGTAATCCTGTAAATTGAGGAGCTAATTGTTGAATTTGTCCATAGTTTTCAGCTGTACTTAGAAGAGATGTATCCAAAGCCTGGTTTCCAGCTCCATATACACCGAATTGGTTTTGAAGAAGTTGTGTTCTTCCTCCTGGAGTCTTTATATTCTCTCCAATTTCTTTAGCTTTTGTTGCAGCCTCAACAGCCGGTGTATAACTTTCAGATGTCTCAAATGACGCGGGGCCTTTATACATAGCATTCCATTGACCTAGAAAATCCTGTAATCGTTCTGGAGAGGAAGTAATTTCAGTGGGTGTTTCAACAGCCATTCTCGCTATTTCAGGATTAAACGCTGTTGTTCCAGCTGCTATATCTTGCTGAGTTTTTTGAGCAGCCGATTCAATAGTTCCCTTTTGTGTACCAAGTTGACCTGTTAAAGAGGTTTCAACTTTTTTACCTAGGTCAGAAGCCTGAGGTTGATTAGCAGTAAGATAATCCTGAGCTGTAGCCCATTTTTGAGTTGGTTGTTGGGCTGAAACTGGGGACATTGTTGAGACAGTTCCAGTAGTTGGAGTAGTTGAAACTCCTGCTACTGCTCCCCCACCTGACCCTACAGTTGGGGCATTAGTTTGAGTAGGGGATTTTATTTCCTTTTCATCTTCTTTATTTTCAATCCACATAGTTAAATCCTTTATTTTACTGTGACTATAAAATTATATGTTTTAGTTGGAGTTAAACCTTTAATTCCATTAATTACAACTTGACCATTTATGTAGTTCCAGGAAACTTGTGGATACACTGGAGTGTAAGACCCATCAGCATTTGTACAATAAGCATTTAATTCTACAAGCGTACGTCCCAGATTTGCTGGAAATGAAAATGTATTATTTATATCAGTAGCTCCAGCAGTTAAAGCAAATTGTTTCACAACACATGAAAAATTATCTTGAAGAGTTAATTGATTTCTCATAGCACTTAGAACAGTATTCATAAACAACTGAAGAGGATATAATAGCTTTACAATCCAGTCTGGGGCCTCTGGGAAATCTTGTCTATTTAATGATGTTATGACTGGAATTTTGGCCATAAAATTAATGGAATTTTTGACTCATACCACTATAATAGATAGCAAAACCATCGAATGCAAAAGCAGTTAAAGCATCAGCATAATTCATTGACAGAATAATCCAATGACCTCTTCGTTGTACTAATGGAACTAATGCCCGAATAACTTGCATATCAAGTGGACCACCACCCCACATGAAATTTCCCCATGAACCATAACCCCAAGAATTTGAAGTTTTAGGAACCAATCGACTAAATGCGGTACCAGAGTTAAAATCAGTTGTAAATCCAAGAGTTAGTTCAGCGAAATTAGCGGTTGAGAAAACCGAATGTACCTCTTTAAAATGCTTAACAAGACCAGGATTCCCACAAGATTCGGCGACAAATTGTAAGATGATCGGAATAGCCATATAAATGGTTGCAGCTCCAGCCGTCCAGAATAGGGTCCGATTTACCCGAATATGGGTTAAATCTATAATTTCAGCTATTAGAGCAGTTTTATCACCTTGATTTAAAGCCCATCCAACAAGTAGTCCAGTGGTACTATTTACTTCTACAATCGTGCCCAATGAACTAATAATGGTAATTAAGTAGGAATTATCTGCATAATCAAATAAGTTATAATTCTTCCGTTCTTGATAAACATACATAGATAGTGGGTCTGCTGAGCCAAAATAGAGCTTATCATCAGTAGGATTTACAATACCAGTTTTTGTTTTCCAAGGAAGAACCCATTGAGTCCATGCATCAGTAATATAATTATAGACAAAATACTGAGTAGCAGTAGTGTCTGTAGTCTGGGTTACTGTCCCTAAGATATATTTATTATCTGACTCATTTGAAATCCCGAAACTGGCTGTATCAAAATTCGGATAAAGGGGAGATGATAGCACTAATAGATCTTGTCTAATTGGAAATGACTTCAGCACAGCACCTTCATTAAATGTCACAGACACAACGGTCTGGTTGGAGAACATGAACACTTTATTATTTAAAGCAACAGCTGTCTCAATGCCTCGTAGAATTAATGTTTTATCAACTTCAGCTATCTGAAAAGACTGAATATCTGATCCTGTAAGTTGAAATACTCCATCCTGCTTAAAAATAAGGACATAGTCTCGAAGAGCAATAATTCTTAAGATTTCTTTATCTGCTGACCCAGCGGGAATAGACTGTGATGTAGGAACAGCCTCAGGTTGTTGATATTTGGAGATAAAGATATAATTAGGATTACTACTACTACTAGAATTTTGAGTTGTTGTTAAATCGGGAACAAAAGCAGATGGACGTGAACTAATGACAGTAAATGATCCACTTCCAATAGTTCTTTCAGTTAAGAGAATTTTGCCTGGAGCTTCTGAATACCCTGATTGGTAGTAGGCATATATAGAAGTGTTAGTAGTATAGCGATTAATCACCCGAACTAAGGAGTTGGCTGTATTGGTTATATTCTGAGATACGGTTCCTCCAGTAAAAACTTCAAACTGTGCTGCTGCAATAGTTTCAGCAGCTTTAGCTGTATAAACTATGCTATTAATTGTGATAGTATCATTTACTTGAATCCCGTTTGGTGATCCAACTGAAATAATAGTTAAGAAAAATCGTTGTAATTCAGTAGTATTTGCGTACATCGCAAAACCTTTAAAGTAGGTTATGTCTGTAGCAATAGGTGGTTGGTAATTTGATTGAGTAATGCCCTGCTGGCTAGAGGCTGTATAAATCATAGCCCCTTTTAATGCATCAGCAATATTATCGGTAAAGGTGGCATATTTATTAGTTAAATCTGTGCTAGTTAAGTTAGCAGTATGAATTAAAGCACATTCATCATTTGGTTCAGTAGCTAAATTAATGGACATTGGACTTCTATAAATTTGATAAAACCAATCCGTAGATAAACCATTAGGAACTGTAAATGTCAGAGCAGCATTTGTAGCACTTCCAGAATTATTTGAAACAACAATTCGTTGAGAAGGAGCACCAACAATTAAATTTCCATTTACATCATTATATCCGAATATAATACGATAAGCAACTTGGGTTGTGTTGGTAAACCAACCAAAACCTGTAGTTGTTCCACTACCATCTAGTCCTGGTGGAGCACCAGCAGGTTGAATCACTCCGGTTAAAGAATCAAGTTTTTTAATTCCAGTGGAGGTGGTAAAATAGATATTCTTATTAGCTTGGATTGAATGTATAGTAAGGGCAGTGGCAGGTGGAGAAAAGACCCCAGTATAATCTACCCAAACCCCTAATCCAGTTGAATCATAAGAAAATGTAGTACCATGATGTAGAATTAAACTATTTTGAAAGTTATAAATCTTATTAACATCATCAAGTAGAACATCTCCAAATGCATTAATTCCTCGTCGTTGCTCAATAATATTAGGTCTATCAATAACCGTATTAGTAGCTGTTCGTAATGCTCCTTGAGGAACAGCAGACAACTGGTTGGGATAACTCCATAAACCAACTGGTTTTATACTAAGAGTTTCCTGTAATGAAACTGGATCTTTAGCCATTTATATTCCCGTTCAGTAATAAATTGATGAAATGTAGTACAATTTGATCGAATATTCCCGTTCAGGAATAATTACCAAGGTCCCCATAATCTGTTCCTAATAGGGATCTTTCGAGGACTTCCATCTACTCGAGGTGAAATTACTGTAATAAGATCACGCTTTGCTTGCTCCGCCTCGGCTTGGAATACAGTAAATGATGGATCACCACTATATTGAAGAATTCTAGCAGCAGTAAGAATTTCAAGGAGTCGATGTGCTTCTACTGGGATTTGAGGGATAGGAGAAAGATTAGCTTCTGATACCCAATCCCCAACCGACAAGCCAGTTGGTAGTGAAGAAAAGGTTAAAACAAATCCAGCTAATCCTGTAAGAGTTTGATTATCAACACGCGATTGAAAAGGAGGCATGGCATTAATACAATCAAATAAAGTTGTTGAGGTCCAAGTTGAAGGAGCAAAATTCAGAGTGACTTCTTTTGTTCCTATATTAATATTTAAAATTTGACCAGCTTGATCAGTATTAATAAGAGTATTAGGTCGTCTAAAATACTTCATTCTAACGAATTTGTAATTTGCAGATCCGAGTAGATTACCTAAAAGCAATTTTATCTGATTATCTTGTGGATAAAATCCAAATTGGTAAGGAGCATAGGCCCAAGAAGATTTTAAATCCTCAATATTTATATAATTTAATAAGACTTCATTCCCTTGCATATCAACAAGACAAACATCCCTTAATTTAGACCCAGTAGCACGTTCAGGCATTGTATAAGAGTTTTGACCTTGAATGTAGGGGATATCTTGAATGTGAACCCAATATTCACCTTTCACTGATTCAATAAAAGGAATGAGAACAGCTTGAAGTTCTTCTGAGGCAATTCGAATCATATCCTCATCAGAAAAAGTATTTTGGTTACTAGCGTTCATAGAACGCACTTTAACCGAAGTAAGTAAACTACGGACACTATAGTCTATTGACATATTAGAAATTCCTTCTAGAGAGAATTACTTTGGTAGATTTGCTTTTCTTTTTTCTCGGACAAGGGCAGCGATTTCTGGATCAAGTCCTTCTTCTACGTCTTCCGCTGTCTCACCTTCAGGAGAAGCTGTTTCAGCTTTTTCCATCAGTTGGGCAAGAATCTCAGGATTAAGCCCTTCTTCGTCATTCATTCCCTCTTCCTCAGGACTGATTTCAACTGATTTCACATCAGCTATGACAGCCTTTGGCTTTCTTTCTTCCGGCATGATTCTATCAGCTTCATAAGCATTCATATCATCTATGATTTTTTGAAGAACTGACTTAATCATGTCCTTATCTTGAATCATATCTTCGTGTTCTAACATTGTTAAACTCCTTTAAATTTTAATTAATTAAACTTCCTGAAAAATTAGTATAATTTGGTTCTGCACCTCGGACATTAATAGTTTTAGTTCCACCATTTACTTGTACAACTACATAAGCAGTGTCTCCTGCTGTCATTGGGACTATCAAAGATCCTCCAAGGAATAACATCCCATTAGGTGCTGATGCATAAACATGATCATGATAGTCTAGATTATATGTAGCAACAGTTGTATTAAGTGCTAGTCTAGAAACTCCTGTATGACTAGAATCTATATTTTCTAGTAAACAAGAAGCTGTAAATAGATATTTTCCAGTAACAGAAGCAGTAAAAGTATAAGTTGAACCTGAATAATTGTTCCCTTGGTCAAATACTTCAGTTCCATATTGAATTATATATAATGAATTATCTCCAGTTGCATTTGAATCAGGACTTCCAATAGTTTTGGCTAAAAAACTAGGTTGAGATGGTTGAGTAACAGCTCCAGTTGAATCAATCGTCATCTGAACCGAACCTGTTAAAGTCGTATTATTAGCAGCAGTGTATAACCGAAGTTCTGTAGCAGTGTTCATAGCACTGCTACCACCACCAATAGATAAAACATTTGAAGTCACTCCACTTCCCATTAGAAGCAAAGCAGCTGGTTCTTCGGAATTAGTATAATGAGCTGAACCCATTTGGCCATTTTTAGTTGTTGCATCTGTTCGAGTAATAGCATTATTATCAGCCCCGATAATTAAACCTAATCCACCAGACCAAATATCTACACCACCATTTGTCGAGGATAGTGCAGCTGATGAATTGATTCCAATTCGGCCATCAGCTAGAATTGTCATCCGAGTTAAAGGTGAAGCTGATCCATCTGGTGTCGTATTAAATACTAAATTTCCAGGCGTATCATTAGCCCCTGGATTTCCTCCAACTTGACAAGCAATTGAGGCAGCTGCTGATTGAGTATCAGTACCATCGGCAGCATACCAGCAAATAGTACCAAGTTCATCTCCAATTACAACCAGGGTATTACTTCCAACTACAGAACCACGAGTTTTAACAAACCCAAGAATTGGACCAGATAAATTTGTGCAATTTTGTGTAATACTTAATTTTGCTGTATCAGTTACTGCGGTTTCAATTTGAACTGGAGCAGCTATTCCACCTCCAATTACTCGTGAAGCTGTTAATCCCCCAAAATAGGCTGTTGATCCCCACACACTGCTCCATTTATTACTTGCACCACCCAAGTCAACTGCAGAGATAGGTAGTAATGGTAGCCAAGTATAATTGGTTGTATCTCCGATTTGAAATACTTCAGCACCATTCACAGCAAAACCAATTTTATCGGCTCCTGCATTATAAATTCCTGTATCAAGGTCCCCACTAAAAGCTAATGCTGGAGCTAAATTTGTTCCATTTGACAATAATAATGTTCCACCGGATAAATTTAACTTATTATTTAATTGAGTTTGAATGGGTCCTGTCACTCCACTTAAATAACTAATTTCGGTATTGGTTGTAGTTGAAACAGTGAGTCCTCCAGTACCATTTGTAATAACAGCACGATTTGCTAGTAAAGTAGGAAGAGTTCCACCAACGGGATTTCCATTAAAAGTTAATTGATTAGAACTATTAACTGAAAGAGGAATATCAATTGTATTTAGATTATCCCTCCATGAAATATTATCTCCATTAGCTAATCGGAGAATACCAGTAGAAGCTATATTTGAGGACTGTGATTTTAAATAGGCTGTTTTTAATCCAAAACCAGTACCAAAATTAGTTTCAGCTGTAAGAGTAAAACTTCCTCCCGTTTTCTGTAAGCATCCGGCAGGAATAGCAACAAAGAAAGCGTCCAAATTACTACCCCAACCTAATTCTCCGGGAGTTGGAATAATATAACTGGAGCCATTTAAAGTAAGTGAAATACTCATTTTAAACTCCGATTAGAAAATAAAAATTATTAAGCAGGAACAGTAACGATAGGACTTCCATCAAGATTAACAACCACAGTAGCTACTTGTGCACCATTAACAACATCATCTACAAGTTTAGCCACATCAGAGAGGCTCACTTGGGAAGCATTCATTTCAAGTTTTGTAAGCATAGAAGCATGGGAATCGGGTACCGTAAGGGTAATTATAAGAACAGCCATTGTAATACTCCTTTAATAAAATTATGTCTTTTATAAGACCTATTTGCCGTAGGCAACTAGGAAAGAACTTCCAAGACTAAAAGTTACTTCAATAATTAAATTAGCTTAGCGAGATATTGAAAATTTTGCAGCATCTGGCTGGAAGCTCAATGAAGATCTGCTGATTTGTCCAAAGTCTCAGTTCATAGGCATTATACCCAGGAACGTATTGGAAGAATTCATCAGAACCCATAACCTGAGGCATAAACTCAATATCCATAGATCCGATACGAGTCATATGATCAAACGGAAGAATGAAACAATCCCCTTCTTTCACATACAAGGAAGGAGTAATATTCATCGTACCATTCTGAGAGTAGAATGTAAGCTTCTCAGCTCCATTCTCCATCAAGGTCTTTTTGTAGCTAGAGTCAAACCGACGAGCACCACTTTGGGAGGTGACAAGGTTCGCCCACACTTTTGGGTTGACAAGAACATCAACTGAGGAATCCAAACCACGTCCTACAGCAACTGCAACAGCGTTTTGTAGGGCAAGGAAAGTAAGTTTCCCAGCAGAATTATCAACAACATTTGATTTCCACAGGTCATAAATTGCGGCATCAATGTTGAAGAGCACTCCAGTATTAACAAGAATTTTGTTAATACCAACCATTTCATTTCCATAAGCAGAATTGAAATAGAGAGTTAGAGCAACTGAGTTAAGAAGAGCATCAAGAGCTGCAATTCCGACAATTGATCCTGACACAGTTAAAGTACGAAGAGTTGGATTAACCGCTGTAATCGTAAATACTGAATCAGCTCCAGAAGAAACAAGGACTGTGGCATTATAAAACTGGACTTGGTTATTCACCGTTCCAGCCCATATACCATCAGACCAAGATTGCTGAGTAAACGCAACAATTTCATGAGTTGTATCAACATTTGAGGATCCAGATGTGGCAGCAATGGCAAGTCCACTCCCTCCGTAAAGGGCAGCAAGCTCAACACGCTTGGACATAGAATCAATCATTCTCTTTGTGATAAGTTTGGTCGCACTCAAGAACGCAGCACCGGATCCCAGGGATTGGGACAGAGCATCATAAGCGATCTGAGAAACAAGAGTGATCTGAGCAGGACGAACCTGGGCATCAGGAACATTCAAGCTGATTGGACCATTTAACGCATAGTTACCAGCATTATTTGCAGCATAAGTGAATCCAGCTTCATCAGACAGGATCACAGGGGTGTGGAAGGCATTACCGACGAGGGTAGCCTTGTCAAAGTCCACATTTTTCAAAATAACACGAGATTCAGGAATCGCATCTTGAATCCCTTTAGAATTATATCGTTCTTTAAAATCACCGATAATTGAGGCGGGTATTGTAGCAGCCATAATTTGGCTCCTTTATTAAATTTTAGATTTTATACACCTACAGAAATTAAGAGAGATACTAGATTGGGTGTTTCTTATGTTTGCACCGTCTAAAATATCATTTATTTCTGGTGAGACTCACTTTACAGACTATCCTTTCGGATAGCCTCCATGAAGCCAGTTTGGGACTCCTTAGGAGGATTTAAATTGTGCTGGGAATCTCCTCCCAGCGGGAAAAGCTTTAAGCGAATTGTCGGCTTAGTTCCATCTCAAGATAACTAATTACCATATCCCATGAATCTGGGGACTCTACTTTCACTCTGGATTCAACTTTTAAATCCTTATCCAACTGCAATTTGAAGAGTTGATAACCACCAGACTCTGTACTTTCAAGTTGATAAGCAATCGAAGGCATAATTTTCATTATAATTCACCCCTCTCTCGTTTAGCATCTTCATCGATGGATTTCCAATACTCATGTGAATTTTTCCACTTTTTAGTCTTTGGTTTATCATCCTCAGCTGGAGCAGCAGCACCAGCACCATTTTTAAGTGGATCTTTCAATTTATTGAGATAATACTTTTGAATCTCTTTGACTCCATCTTCCCCGATTAGAGCAATCAACTTTTCAGCATCTGCTCCAGATAGGATACCTTTTACGGTACTTCGGATGTCATTCTCAACAACTTTAACTACTTCTTTGGCAGATAGGAGCACTCCCGTCTTATCTCGAACTGTATCAATATACTTAGCGATTTGAGCTACGGTGAAACCATTCTTTGGAAGTGCTGGTGTCATTTCTAAGGCTTCAATAATCTCAGCATGGAACTTTGCTTCCATAGCTTTTGTTTCATGTTCAAGTTTAGTTTGAGCAATCTGGGCTTGACGAGCATCATCAGCTGCTTTATATCTTTTATTCTCTTCTTGAGCTTTTTCCAATTCTATATCTTTAGGATCACGAAGTCGATCCTGTAAATCCTTTGCGACTTTCTCATAGGCCCATTGTTTTGGATCTTTACCTGATTTAGATAATAGTTCTTCAGGATTCTCTTTTGCTAGTTTAAAGAACTTAATAGCTTCTTTTCTAGCTTTTGCAGCTTCCAGGAACTTTTTATCTGCTCCCTTAGTTTTTTCAATCATTTGGGCAAGAGTTGTTTCATCATACTCTATATCCCCAACTTTAATCTTTCTAATTACGTCTGCTTCTTTTTTGGTAAGCTCTTTACCATCTAATTTTGCATCTCTGGCTGGAATTGCTGGGGACGAAACCTCAGTTTTTCCAGATACTGCCAGAGTTGGCTTAACGTCAGCCGATACTGGTGCTCCAAGGGGTGTGACTGGTGTGACATTTGCATCACTCATTGTAATTCTCCTTTAAACCATCCTGATTTCCATCGCAGGGTAGGTTGGTGTGGGTTTATTTTAAGTCTAAATTGCCTAGGCAATTTAACTTTAATTTAAACTAAATTAATTAGGAACTATTAATGCTTTATATCCAACGCCTCCAGAATCATTAGCGCCCATTAAAACTCGTACTAAACTTATATTAGATGTATCATAAAGCCACAGACTTGTGTGATTAGCACTGCCTGGAAAATCAAATTGACCTACTATAGTCTCATGAGATAGAATTTGAGTGATACCCGTATCCCCATATATATTTATTCCAGATTGTCCTGAAGTTAAATAATATGCTGTCAACAAACTAAGATAGTCAGTATTTCCAATAATTGGGTTAGCTCCCATATACAGAATAGAAGCATTCTGAATGTACACATCAGTAGTATTAATTTCCAAAATACCATTTTGTAAATTGACTGAAGATGGGGCCATCAAAAATAAACTCCCAACTGTAGACGAAAGAAAAGTGTGTTTATAAGTAGCACCATCTCCAATATAACCCCAATGACCATGGGTATTAAGATTAACTACAGAATAAGGAACATCATCTGCAAATTCACGGATCACTTCAATAAGTAATTGATTTGTAGTAACACCCGTACTAACTGATCTTAAGGAAATTGTTCCATCACTTGGTATCATTGTAAGTGAAGGTTCATAATTTCCTAAACCAGCATTTCCGGCTCCACTATATAAATTAAGTCCATCAGGAGCAACTAAGTCTGAATAACCTGGACGACTTTGCCATACTAATTCTCCAAAATCAGTAGCATTATAAGTAATCCAAGCATCTCCTGAATTCCCAAAAATAAGCTTTTTATCGTCCCCAATAATAGCATTAGTAGTGGCAGCAGATAATTGGGAATCAGTCCCTGATAATTCCCATCCGTCTGATGGGACACTAATTGATTGATTAATCCATTCTATACCACTCCATGTTAAAACGTCATTTATAGAAGGAGTTGGAGCATTAACATCTGCTAAATTAGTTAAATCTACTACTCCCCCAATTGGATTGATTTTTATATAGTTGTTCATAGTTCTATCCTTAGGCGAGATTTAGTGAATTATAAATAAGTTTAAGATTAACTGTTCCAGCAGTACGAACAAAATGAACTCGAACTATTTTAAATGCTGAATTACTTAAATCCCAAATTGTACTTCCATTCGCTGTAATAGTTACCGCTGTATTTGGGATATCAGTCCAATTATCTCCATCATTTGAAACTTGTATACTAGCAGTTGCATTAATTGCAACCTGGTTACTATAGATTAATTGAATTGATAATCCATAGGAATTGTGAAGAGCTAAATTATAATCGTAATTTTTACTTGCTGCTACGGCTAAATCTGTAACAACAGTTCCATCATTTTTTAAAAAAGGCATAGTTTATTCTCCTTAGAAGTTATTGTATAGGGGGCTGAATCATATTAGTTAATTGAGCTGATGATGCTTGTGTCACCTGATCCGCCCCTTTCGGGAGATTAGGTAGCTTAGGGGCTTGAACTGCTCCGGCCACTTGAGAATTGGGAGGGGTAGCGTTCATAACCTTTGGCAAATTGGGTGCACCTGGGACTTTTGATCCATTTGGATTTTCATTTCCTGGAGGGGGCATTTGAGGACCACCCATTACAGGAGCAGGAGGAATACTTAAAAGAGCAGCAATCCTGGGATCCATATTAGTCCAGAAATTTAGATGTTCTTTTATATGATTGAAAGTATTTAAAAGAACTGGATTATTCGGATCTGGATCATTCCTCATTTCAGGGGAATTTGAAAGAATTAAATGCTCCCTAATATCCAGAGGGTGGTTATCAGTTGTTAAAGCTTTTACGACCTTCCCTGCTTGTAATGCCTCATTCTCTTGCTTAATCCGCAGGAGTTCCGCTTTCTCATAAGCATAAAGTGGTTCTAATTGACCTGTTTGAAATACAGTCATATACTCTTCTTTATTTAAGAGACCAGCTTGCAAAAGATCCTGAGCCATTTGAATACGTCCGGCTAAAGTTTGTGTGAGAGGATTCCCTGATTCAATAATCACTCGGTCAATATCTGCTAAATCTTCATTGGTAAATTCCTTAGCTTCTGCTTTATTATTTAACCCCGAAATAAGAATCATTCGAGGTGTTGTAGCAAATTCCTTTAGAATATCAATGATTCCAGTCCAGGTATCTTCAAGGAGTCCCGTGTAGGATCGACAAAGAGGATTGATAAATGTCAAAGCCTGAGCAGCAACAAAGGCCAAAGCAGTTCCAGATTTAAGATTGGCAGCTGGATCACCTTGGATGGTATCATTAACCCCTGAGATTTTAGCCATCATAGCTTCGAGATATTCGATCCATTTAAATATCTCAGGAGCTGTAGCTAAAAGATTGAGTGGCTCAGGTTTTGCTCCCTGAGTTACGGCTGGATCATAATAAATTGCATTTAAACCCTCAGTTAGTTGGGTTAAAGAAATAGCAGCTTCACGAGGGATTAAGATATTTTGAACACCAAAGGCAGCTTGGTTCGTACAAACTGCTGAACACAAAGCATTATAGACCTTCTGAAGAGGTAGGAGATCCATCGCTACAGTATAACCAAACGGAGTATTTAACTGATGAGCAGCAACAATACGAGAAATAGGTATATTTTTATACGGAAGTCCTCCATCGAATAAACAAGTCTTTTGATCTAAATAAAGACACATTCTTCCTTCTGGAAGTATTGCAGTTTTCTTATGATAAAATGTATAAAGTGGAATGAGGTCGTCATTTGGTTCATTAATAACATGACCTAACCGATGGCGTTTTACCTGTGGAGAAACAGACATCATCTTAATATCATCTTCAAATTGAGAGAATTTAGCTACTAGATTCCACCGGTTATGATACTGTCGAAGAACTACCCAATCAGCTGTTTCCCAACTGCTGCCCGCAAAATCAAATATACAATCTAATGGATTATACTGAGTAACGACAAAATCCCCTTCATGCTGAGGGACATTCGTATCAGGATCAACTCCATAGATTTTGCCTAGTCTCGTGTCCCACTCTCTAGCAATAAAGCAAGATCCCATTAAAAGAGCTGTTTCAGTAGCTTGTTGATATTGAGTATCTAGTTTCTTTTCTCGTTCAAAATGTTTTAGAATATTTTTACAAAAATCAGTCTGGGCCTGGGATTTATAATCAGTATTAACTGAAACTGGTTGAGGAACAGCACGTTGAGCTGTAACAAGGGAAAGAAGATGAAGAATAATTGCTCTAAAATGATTAATATTAATTCTTTTAAAAGCATCAGCACCATAGTTTGGGTAAAGATAGGTTTGCTCATTAACTAGATAGTAATGATAATACAAATCTCGATAAGTTGGCCATCTACCAGACATATCAATATACCGATCAAAAGAAGCTACTTTTTGGTCTAAAGTTGAAATTAGGTGAAGGGAATCTTCAGTAGCCCAGTATTTATCGTGTACTTTACTATCCATAGTTTATCCTTTAATTTAAAATAATTTTGGAAAGATTTTCTTTACTTCTTCATCCATCTGGTTAGTATTTTGTTTTGGTATTCCGTTTGGAAACATCATTGTCGCTATCTGAAGCTTATAAAGTGGAGGAATTGGATTCAAATTTTGAACTGTAGGAATCAAAACTGCGACTAAATAGACTAAAGCATCCACAAAGTCATAATGTCCTAAATCCGGGCTTCTTTCAAACTCTTCTAAATTCCTTTTCCAGATTCCAAATTCCAGGGAGGAGATTAGCATTTTACATCGAGGATGAATAAACAGTTTTCCAGCATTAATAAACTGTCGAAGTTGATTCACCATCCAAGTCTTTCCGTGCTTTTTACTAACCGGTCCAAATGGAAGTTTATGAAGTCGTCCTAAATCTGCTAAAATATTTAAATTATTATTATCTGCTATTCGTCTAAATCGTGTTTGATTTACTTTATTATATGTTTCTTCTGAACTTTTAATTAATTTAGCTAAATTTTCTGTAGTAAAATCATTCTCTCTTATTGCCACTTCATGCTCAATTACTAACCGAGCACCAAGGAAATCATAATACCCTAAGATCCAAGCAGTAAAATCCCGATAACCAACATCCATTCCTTCTACCATTGTATAAAATTGAAAATAATCATCTTTTTCAATCTCTTTTACAAACCTGAGTGAATCCCATTCTGGTATAATCTGAAGAGTTGAATCTGTAACAAATTTACAGAAAAGCTCTCTCATACAACGGGTTGATGCTCTACCACCCATCTCTTCAATAAGTCGTTCTACTTCATCTTTATCGTACCAGCTTTCCTCAATAGTGAATTCACTATATGCCCCTCTTCCTTTTGCTTTTTCAGCATAAATCTTGAATGGATGATCAGGAGTATTCGGAGGGGTACTAGGAAGAATAATCCGTTTATCTTTGTTCGTTGAAGTTAGGAGCTGTGGTAAAGCTATGTCTTTTACAACTGTATCAAGATCATCAATTTGGGCAGCTTCATCCAATATAAATAAGTCAGATTTATTTCCCCGCAAGTTTTCAAATTGGCCATTGTTTGCTCCACAGAGCTTAATATAACTACCATTTTTGAATATAAATTTTCCTTCCTGTTGCTTCCATGTTGGACGTATGTCACTGGGACAGTCCGATAGTATTTGATTGAAGATAGGAAGGAGGAAATCTTTTAAAGCGTTCTGATAAGGTGCACCAAAATGAATCTGATAATTAATGTTTCTAAGGGCTGTTTCAATAGCAATTATTGCCATTGTTGTTGTCTTACCAATACGCCTTGAACAGTTTATAACATAAATCAGTTCATTACTGCTCAAAACGTTGTTGTAAATCTTCTTCTGGATAGGCTTCAATTTGTATTGAAGTCTCCCCATCTGCCATGCAAGTTGAATTGCTTTTGGATTCAGTAATGGAAGTTGTTGATTGTCCGGCATTTGCCATATCCTCTAGTTCTTTCAAAAGTGCTTCAGCATTTTGTACGGATTCCGCTGAAGTTGTGGGTTTCTCAGGAGCTGATTCAATTGGTTTTTTAGCTGGTTCAATATACTGGAGAAGTTTAAGCCAGATATCTGAAGCAAGTTCATATTCTTTATTTAGTTTAGCTTGAATAGCAAGTTCTACTAACTGGTCCACTGGATGTATCTTATGCTTATATTGCAACCGATTAGCTACTTTTAACATACTAAGTACTAAGTTCTTTGACCCTTTGGGTCGGCCACCGGTGTTCGTTCGGACCCCTTTCTTCCAGTTTGGATTAGCCATATTAACCTTGTGTTTTAATTGAGTTTATATAATCTTCGTGACAGCGTTTACAGATCCGTTCCTCATCCCCGAAGAAGAAAGAATATCCTTCACCTGGAGAAAAAGTCATTCTACAGATCAGACATACTAGCAACATATCTACCCTTTATACTGTTCGGAGGTTTTTGGTTTCTTAAGTTTCTCGAATTCTAATTCAGTATGTGAAATCAGATCAAATAATTCTTTACCAGTAGGCATTGCCATAGGAATGTTTCCCAGATGCAACACTGTGAACATGCCCGTTGGACAATCATTTAAAGATAGATTTATTGTATCTTTTATTACTTCTTCTTTTATATCTTTAAATTGTTTAATAGCTTCTTTTTCTAACCAAACCTTTGTTCTCTTAATTATGAATTTTTCTATAAAAGAAGGTTTTTCAAATAAACAATAATTAGAAAGAAACGTATTAAATGCTTTTAAAGCAAGAAGATTATTTGTTGCTACTACTAAACCGAAGGAGAGCATTTTCACTCTCCTTTATTAAATAGTTTCTTTAATTCCTCATAAACTGCTTTGGCTTCTTCCAGATCTAACACCACTGTAGAAGTGTCCGGCAAATGTATTGATAGCTCAATTTTCATAGAATCCTCCGAATGATATTGATTAGAAGCCTCTTTGCTTAATCCCAAACTCTATCGTACTAACTCGTGCTTCAAGATCAGTAACTTTACGCTTCATAAGTTCATCTGTGGGGATAGATCTTAACTTTAGCATATCTTGATACAAAGAAACTACATTTGCAGCAAGCACGGAAACTAAAGCAAGAACTGAAGCATAAGCAAAAGCAGGGGACTTGTAAATCCCTGCTAAAGCTAATAAAACAATAGTAACTGCATGTGGGAAATATTTACTTATATTCATCTGTTCCTCCGTTCTACTCTCTGGACCAGGTTTAAACAACATTTAAAGGGGTGGGACCCTTTAACATACCTGGATACCTTTTACTCCAGTTGCTACTTAATTCTTAACTGTATTGATTTGATTCTTTGTTATATTAGTATTTACTTAGTTGTGCTTTGTAGTTGCCAACCAGGGACGAGATTCTTTAACAATTCTTTTAAAGAAACAATCCGGCCTAGGGACAGAACTACCATTATAAAATCGTTCTATCTTAGCCTTCAGGTCAAAATACTCATCCAGCAACTCTTTTGACAACAATCGTCCGTTTGTACTTAAAACGTACAGAGAACGGAACCGATCTTTGAGGGACTGTAGGTACTCAGCTGCCCCCACTATTTCACAACCTCAGCTTCGACGACTGGAGCTTCTGCTTTGGGCAAGAGAGGCTCAAGAGCATCAATCTGAGTCTGAACCGCTTTCTTGATTCCGTCGATCCACTGAAAAATCTCAACAACTGGTTGGGCATAAGCCCCTTTAATCTCTATATCATTGAGCAAATTTATAGTGTTGGAAGCCAACCGAGTAACATTCTTCAGGTCAACTAACCGAGCCTCAATTTGCTTCGTCCTATCTACCTGTTCTTTCACTTGATCTTTTACATCAGCCATTGTTGTTTCCTCCGATTATTATTTTTTAAAACACACTTCTGAAATACAGTCCCTTCTGTGGGCAAAAGGAACATAGGTACTGGTCCCGGGAATGCCGGGAGTGTATACACCAGTATATTTTGTTATAAGTAACCTAGTCTATAATTCTAAAGAATCTTAATATTGAGTCTAAGAAGAACCAGAATTTATTTGATATTGACATAAATATACGTTTTTGTTATAAATGGGATAACTGGTGGATTTTAGTTGATACTGTGTCTATGTTCTTCTGTATCTACTTGGACCAAAATTTTAATATACGTCAAGGGAACCACCCATACTGGGTACCAGGCTATTTACTTTAACTTCGTGTTTACTATAAGCTATCAACTATAAACCTTCCTTGAACTTTAACTGTATACAACAAACTTGCCAGCGTCACCTTTCAATAAAAACGAAGTAAGAATAGGTTAGAGTAATGTTGTCCTGGTAATATGGCCCTGATTTTACAGACTTCAAGCTTGACCGAAGGGAAAGGATTTAAAATGAGAGTCTTTATTAAAGCCTTAAATCAATTTAAACTCATCTATTCATATTCCCTTAACATTCAACTTAAGATTAAACTCATTTAAACACATTTAAATTTAAACTTAAACCGATTAAAACAATTCTAAATCAATTACTTATTTATATTCCTATTTATTCTTGGGCGTTCCGCCCTTTTATTTAATTCATTTCTCATTTGTTTTTGGGGGCTTGTTGGCCCCCTAATGAATTTCATCTCTAAAACAAAGTATAAATAGAAATAGAATAACCCTTTATTTATATATAAAGGATATATTAAAAATATATGGTTTAAATTTAAACGGGTCTTTTGTCCCTTTTGGGGGGAAGGTTAAAATCATCCTTACATGTTCTTTAACCGTTCTCCTACTCAATTGCCTTTCTTGGGTGGGTCTTATGATCTTGATCCAAGCTCTAGCAATTTCTTTGACAGTCCGACAAGGCATTGAACCTTGACACACAAAAGACGGCTTTTAGGCTTTAAATAGCCTGTTTGAAAAAGTCCCTCTCATAATAAATGTAGGGGTGAAATGGGAGTTTCTTAAACTATTTTTAAATTCCCTAATTAATGATTGATACTCAACACAAATATTTTTTATCATACCTAAAAATATCCCTTGACATTTAAACCCATTAGAATAATACTTATTCATGGACAATCAATTTAATCGGTTTAATCTTAGTTTTGGCCAAAATGTATTTACGAATCACTAGATTGTCACATGAATACCATTAAGCTGTCACAGTATTCAGTTATACTAAAGTATGAGAAACTTAACTTATGACAAGAAAGGACTTGGATTGACTGAGATGACAGCATTGGCTTTCAAACATAGTATCCTGTTCTCAATAGTTTTTTGGATGACACAACATGGATTAGAGAGACTAGCACTAAAACTAACAAGGATGATGGTTTAATATGAATAAATTGACTAAACTGGCCAAAAGACGTAAAACACTTGAAAGCTTTTTAAATTCAGTAAAATCATTCGGGCGTTATTATTTAGATCAAGAAACAATTCTTTGGCATAAGAATGATTTTGTTATGTTCTACCTATCAATTAAAGGGGGGTCACTAAAATGAAAACTATAAATTTAGAATATGTAGACTCAAAATGGTTAAGTGTATCAGAGGCCCTAAACTTGGAACACGGGGGCTTTCAATGTAAATTGATTGTAAATGGCATTGAAAAGGATCTTTATGAAATTTATGTGATAAAGGGGGCCTAACATGATAAGATATTGTATTTACACTGAAAATAAAAACCGTGAATTTATTGAATCAATCTTAATTGAAAATCTTGAATCTTTTTCAATTCAAGATCAAATTGGAGTCTGGAAGGGAACAAAAGAGAAAAGTTTAAAAATTGAGGCATTAGGAACTTATCAAGATGAACATATCAAATATATTGCCGGATTGATTAAAGTTTTAAATGGTCAACAAGCGGTTTTAGTCACTTGTGAAAGACTTGAAAATAATTGGTTAATTTAAAGGGGGTTTTATGCGAGATTTTCAAAAAGAAATGAAAGATATTTTTAATCTGGACTCATTAAAGGAAAGAGAATTTTATCAGGAACTTATTAAAATAATTCCTAAACCTTTACGCCTTTTCAATATTCACAAAAGAAGTTTGCCCGTGGGAGTAGATCAAATTATATTTGTGGGACTCACAAGAAAAGATGCTGAAGAAACAGTAAGACGCTTTTTAAAACCTAAAGTATATTTTGATGAAGTAAAGGAATCAAAAACATTAATCTATTATGATGTTGTTCCTCAAGATGCTACTCCAGTGGAACGAAGTATTTTTTATAATACTATAGAACTTTTAAAAGAGGAATAAATTTATGGTCTTGTGGCGAAAAATACCTTTAAATCTTTGTGTTAATCTGATACTCAATGATTTTAGACAATTTGGTTTTTTCTTTGTTAAAAGGTCAAATTACCTGGAGATTTACCGATATGTTAAAAATTAAAATTGCCTTCAATCCCATCAATGAAAAGGTTTTAATTTGTCGGGGCCAATTTCATGCTAGAGAAATGAATATAAAAAATTTTGATAAATGGGTTAGAGGGATTTACTTCCCTGAAGTTAAAACCATTTATTTTAGATTCTATAATCCGGTGGGGGAATACCACTTTTTAACCGAAAAGGATGAAAGTCTATCCTTTAAAATTTGTGAGCGGGCCTTAAAAGGATTTATTCAAAAAGGAGTAATTCCTAAAAAGACAAGGTGCCTTTTTTGGCAAACCGATAAAAGAGTTTCTCAAAGAGAAGTAAGTTATTAAAGCTTGTCGGGGGTACTGATACACCCTCGAAACGCTTAAATCAACTTGTGGGAAGTCTGACAGGTATTCTAAAAAGGATGGTGAATTATGTTCGATCAACGTAAAAATCAAAATACTATTAAATGTGATAAATGTAAAAAACTTCATCCCGACACTGGTTTATATGCTATTTGGGAAACAAGAAAAGATAAACCCCAAATTATAAAAAACCTGGTTTGTCCCGAATGTTTTAACACTGAAAAAGAAAAAATGATCTTGGAATAAAAAGGGGGCCTTATGTTGCGATTGATAACAGGTCTTTTAAATGTTGCACTTGCCTTAATACCCCTTCCCTATGATTTAGAACTTTATCGGGGTTTGTTTGTGGTGGTGGTGGGGGTTTATGTTGCCTTCTTTTGGAAGGAATAGCTTTAAACCTTCCAGGACTTGATTTAAGTAAGGCGGGGGCCTGATAGGTAGAAACCCTTAAAGAGAATCAAAACGCCTTGCCTTGATGAAGCTAGGGGGCAAGGATAAGGACTCAAAAGAATGTTGGATCTTTGAAATATGAATATATATTTAAATGAATAAAAATCATTTAAAATTATCTATTCAAACATATAATAAAGCAACATATTGTCCTAATGGAGAAGTATGGGCAAAGAAATATGTCCGAGGTAGTCTAAGAGGAGCGTATCGGTCAAACTTTAAGAGGAGGGATCTATGATCGTAGAAAATACTTGTAGAAAATGTAACTGTCATTATGATGGTCATTGGCATCGACTTCCCCCAGATGTTCCGTCCTGGGAGACTGTCCCCTGTCCAAAGTGTGGCGAAAATAAGGATATCTATTCTTGGAATGATGAATTCGATTCCCGGGCCAAATATGCGGGGAACTTTGAGGACTGGGATTTTGAGGAGGCCAACAATGAGTGACTTCTTTGAATGGGTTATATGTAAGAGGTGTAATGTGAAGATTGATGCAAAGGATTATTCTTTAGAGGACGTTAAGACTGAATTATGTGAATACTGCCGAGAGGAGGCCCAAAATGGAACTAATATGGTGGAGTAGACTGGCTTATCTGAGTAATGAATTGTGCCGAGAAATAGCATTAAATGGTGATCAATGGTTTATTAAGAGAACAGAACCCTGGATAAAATCAAGACCTGGGGATATACTTGTATTAGAGGAGTATTGGAACAAGGCGGTTCAAAATTCTCTTCAAGACAACTTAGTGAGGTTGACCCATGAACGAACTGAATCAGAGTCCATATAGTCTTTATAAGTCTTACGCTGAGGAATTGGTAGATTATCAGAACAAATTTATAAAGGAATTTGGATTCTTCCCTTATACTCTTGATGGACTCTTTCATCAAGGATTAACATCGGCCCAGCAGAAATTATGTTATGCGTTTTGGAATCAGAAGGAAGTAGTGACCGCACAGACATTGATGGAATTGTTTTTTGACGTATGCGACGAGATCGAAGCACGTCGCATTGACTAATATTGCCTCTGATAATAATAAGACGGATGCTTAATATTAACGAATTGCTGGCATCCTAGTTTACTGGTCTGCAAAGCAAACCTCTACTAGGAATCCGAGGACTGGATATTGTACAGTCGAAAATTAAGCCAGAGGCACACTTTAGGGATGTAGTAGGTGGGATGGGAGCTAAATATAACGAATAAGCTCTGTCAGGATTCTTGAATTAGAATACTGCAATAAGTAGTCCCATCAAACTTTAAAAGGAGGACTTCATGAAAGCAAACCAAGGTCAAGATGGAGGACGCTACAAACTCCCTGAATCAAACCCCCGTCATGAAGTCGGGGCCCTGGAATGTGTCGGCTGGAATTACTCTCATGAATGGTTGTTGTTCATATACTATGATGCACAAGGCAGACGCAAAATACTAATGTTGTTCCCCTCGGAGGAACTTGAGGCACTATGAACGAATTAATATTGTTGATCACATTGTTGGGTAGTTTCCCAGTCACAAGTTATCGGTCGGTTCACAATCAAACCGATAATTCCCCATTCATTACGAGTACAGGGGAACATGTTAATAAGATGGGTTGTGCGGCAAGCCAAGACCTTCTAAGAGATGGGATTGTTAGATATGGAGATCTTGTTTATATTCAGGATGTGGGCTTTCGTTATGTCAATGACACCATGAATATTCGGATAAAGTGTCAATTTGACGTGTGGGTTGGAACTCTTATAGAAGAAAAATCACATGATAAAAAATTTAGAAGGAGAACGTTAAAAGTATGGCTTATCAAGAAGAAAATATAGATAATTGTCCCAATGTCAGTGAAGAGGATTCTCTACTCACTCCTGGAATGTTATCAGAATCACAGGAGCATTATTTAGATTCTTATAATCGGTTAATTGCAAAAGGTTTTTTAAGTACATTAACTAAAAAAGAGTATGAAGTGTGGAGATTGTTTACTAATACTAAACTTCCTATTAGTGGGATTGCTGACGAATTACAATTAAGTATGAAGATGGTGCGGAAACATATTAAAAAAGTCACAATTAAGTTAAGAGAGGAATTAGAAACTGAGTGTAATTGGAATAGGAAAATTGAACCTCAATATTCTCGAACTGGGGCCCAAAAGTATATTAGAGTCGTAACTACAAATGCCGATCCAAACCCTAGTATAGATGAAGATCACCTGTTCAAAGCTCGACTTAAAGCACATAAAAAAGAAGTTGATGCATTTCTTAAGGCATATCCATTAGTTAGTCATCAATATAAGGATAGTGATTATGAGAATAACTAAAAATAATGTTGGTAAATATGTTAAAAGAGAAGAGGTAGAGAAAGAAATGAGGGCGTTTGATACTAAGGTGTTGATCGTACGATGGCTTATTTGCATCGGAATAATTTTATTCGGAATGTATCTTAATCATTAAGAGGAGACAATCTATGAAAAATGCATCTCGTCGATTAAGGACTTCATCTCACAGGGAGATTGTTAAATATAAGTTGGAATGCTTAAAGGAATTAATAAGAGATGAGATCAATTATGGAGTCCCATCATATGAAGATGGTAGTTTGAGTCCTAAAAATGGTCTTGAGGAAATATTTAATAAAGTGATTGAATTGGATAATCTTATGAATCAGAGAATCGACAACACTAATTTGTCTAAACAAACCATTCAACCTCCGGCAACACCGGAAGCCTTGGATGATATTAGTGAAGCAATAGAATAAGGAGAATTGAGATGACAATTTTACGAAAAATATCAAAGTTAAAAAAGGGTGACTGTATTTATGATAATGAGAGTGAGCATTTCAAAGTTATATCCATTGTGAAGAAAAAAACTATATACCAAATTTGTCTTAAGGAATTTGAATATGGTCATTATAAAATGCTTGAGTTTGATAAAAATGACTTAATTTTTATAGAAATAGGAGAATAAAATGTTACCATTCTTAGACATACTTAGTCCAATTGTTGGTAAAATTCTCGACAAAATTCCAGATGCTGGAGCAAGAGAGAAAGCCCGTCTGGAGTTTGAACTTCAGATGGCTCAGCAGGAACAAAAACTTCTTGAGACATTAACATCCATTGATGCAAAGCAAATTGAAGTGAACATGGAAGAGGCAAAGAACTCCAGTCTATTTGTATCGGGTTGGCGACCCAGTGTCGCATGGGTATGTGTGGCCTCGTTTACTTGGGCCTATGTTCTCCAACCAGTAGTCACTTTTACAGCTGCAGCGGTTGGTCATCCAATCGAGTATCTGCCAGCATTAAATATGGGTGATATGATGCCCGTTCTCCTCGGTTTGCTTGGATTGGGTGGTCTACGCAGCTGGGAAAAGAAAGTCGGTGTATCGGATAAGCATTAGGAGATAAATATGAAATTAACTAGAAAGCACATTGGAAAACTGGTTTATGTGAGTGGGAGTGATGGAAGTTGGGCTTATCAACTACTTGATATTAAAAAGGGTGAAGTGCTATTTTATGATCTAGGTGGGAAGTTTGAAATTGCACCCCAGCATAAGTATGATGATTGGGCCTTTTTTAAACCCGCCACTGATTATAAAAAATGGATTGAATATGGCTGGAAAACTGGAAGGAGGGAAAAATGATTGCCCTATTCGCTCATCTATTATTTGCTGCAATTTTAAGTGTCTCAATAATGTCTCATAAACATAATGATAAAAATCAAGGAGAACAAACCAAATGTCAAATATCCAAGAGCAAGTAGTCGTAGAAGCAATTACTCAGTATGGTATTAAGGCCAATGGGAAGTTTCTTAATCTCAGTCCAAATTTAAAGAACTCTGGGGTGAAGCCTACGAATTTTAATGTAGGAGAAACTTACTTGGTTGAGATCTATACTGGACCCAAAGGTGGAAAGAGTATTAATTCCTATGTTCAAGTTGGTACTGCACAACCCCCCTCAGTTACAGCAATAATAGTACCTCCTCCGCCTCCAAGCTTACCAATAACTTCTTTGCCAACTACTCCAGCTCCTGGTGGTATTGCCCCTATTGCTCCAGCAGTAAAGAAAGAGGAATCAGACAAAATGACGAAAGAGGATTGGGGAGTCCGAAATAGGTCTATCGAACTTCAAGCCATTCTCAAATCCACACTGGAGAGTCCAATGCTGTCCCAACTTGTAGTCGGAAAAAATAATCGAGATGCACTACTTACATTAACAGAGGTATTTGAACATTCATTAAGTCTTTATGAATCAGCAAGGACAAGATAATGCCCAGAAAGAGTAATCCATACTGTAGGGTTACTGAGGTTATTGGATTCGTTGATGCTGCCTGGTATAAATACTGGGTTAAATCAGTTGGTGTTGACGAGTGTGATAGAATCAGTCTTGAATCCACAACCTTTGGTAAAGGAGTACATAGTATTGCAGAGAGTTATTTGACTGGGATTCCTACTACTGTTGCTCTATCTGATCGGCAGAAATATTGTGGAGAACTCTTAGTGAAGTGGTGTAACGAAGCCTTAGTTAAACCCTTAAAGGTGGGTGATAAACTGGCCATTGAGTTGGATCTTGTGAGTGAGAACTATAAATTAACAGGTCATCCTGACCTAATATGTACATTCGCTGAAGTCCCAACCATATGGATAGTAGACTGGAAAACCTCTAAGGAGTGTAGACGAGGGTATGCTCTACAGCTCGCTGCCTATGCTCAGATGTTAAAAGAACAATATGGAGTTGACTGTAATGATGGTAGTATCGTTCGAGTACCGAGTGATCCAAATACAGTCCCACAGTTTGAGACTCATGAGTTTCATAATCTCAAAGAGAAGTATTTTCCGGTGTTCGAGAAGGCTTTGGATGTTCTTCACTATTTCAAACGAAAAGGAATATGGTCAACCAAATGAATGAAAGTATAATGCTTAAATGGGTATTGTATTATTATGATCTGGGTCTTGCTATAATCCCTGTGAAGGCCAAGACTCCATTAGTCCGTTGGAAGGAATATCAGACTATTCGTGCCACCAAAGAACAATTGATTGAATGGTGGGACCAATGGCCAGATGCTGACATTGGTTGTATCACTGGTAAAATCACAGGTCGGTTGGTCCTGGATATTGATGGACCTGAAGGGGCAGAGTCTGTTAAGGGATTAGACATTCCCAAGACTCCTTCAGTACGAACCCGCCGAGGAGTGCAATATCACTTTGCCTGGCCGACGGTTGACATCGACAAGACAACCTTAGCCGGAGTCCTCAAGGGTGTTGACTGTCGGGGCATAGGTGGTTATGTAAAACTTCCTCCATCTAAGTGTACAGACGGAACTCTGTATGAATGGTTTCCTGATCGAGGAATTCATGAAGTGCTTTTGGCCCCAGCTCCTCAGTGGCTTATTGATAAGTTGTCCGAAAAACGTACACAAATTTCTGACACCTCATATTCACAAAAGACGGAAGATCATTGGTTATCAGACACTTTAGAAGGTGTCGGATTGGGAGAGCGTCATGAAGCTCTGTTAAAAGTTTCAGGATATTATTTTAACTGTATGCATCCTGATGTTGCTCTTCAGCATATCCGAGAATGGAATAAAAAGAATAATCCTCCGATACCTGATAATGAGCTGGATGAACAATTAACAGACCTCCAAAAACGCTTTCAAAATGGAGAATATGATTCCAAATATCTTCTGGAGGCTAAGTCATTTAAACTAATTACTGCTGAAGAAGTAGTAACAAATTATGCTGGACGTATTGATTATCTTGTGGAAGGACTAATTCCAATTGGAACAAGCTTAATATTTGGAGGATGGCAGGGACTCGGAAAAACTTTTGTAGCCACAGATTTAGTTATAGAAATTGCTCGTAAAAAAGGATCGGGAAGATGGCTTGATTCATTCACTACGAAGCATGGGCCAGTAATTTACATAGATAATGAGATGGGTGGAAATCTAACTTCTTATCGATTAAAACAATTACTTGGGCCAAAAGGACTTACTCCAAATGACTTAGACCTACGATACTCAATCAGAAATCGTATTAAATTTACTAATGAGAAGCATTATTCAAAATTAATTAAAGAGATTTCTGCAATTAGACCAGTTCTAGTTATTATGGATTCATTCGCTAGTTGTCATACACTAGATGAAAATCAATCTAAAGATATGAGACATTTTTTTGATGATCTAATTGCTCCTATATGTGATCAATATAAGTGTACTGTAATGCTTGTTGATCATGAAGGAAAAGGAATCGCTGGAATTCATCAGCAGGGAAGTAAACGATTACGGGGTTCAGGAGCCAAAGGTGACGCTGTTGATTCTATGATATCCTTGGATTGGCAAAATGGTGATTTACTTTTTGAACATAGTAAACCTCGATATCAGAAAAAACATGATCCCTTTAAGATCGAGATCCAAGATGTCTCTGGAGGGATTAAAGTAGTTAATGTAGGATATGTTCCAATGGAGACAAAATAATGATTGAAAATCAGGTTGGTCAATGGCAACCAAAATGGAGTATAAATAACTATGGTGGCATACTTCATATAAATGATTATTCTTTTCCAAATGGGAGGATTTGTGCAATTGATCTGGAAACAAATAGCATGGCATATACTAACTCAAATTTTAAAATTGTTTGTGTGGGTCTTACTACAGATGGGATTCATATTTATATTTACTTTGATCCTCTTCCTATATTGTGGACTTGGCTTACTAAGCTTTTATTGGTGGCTCATGATGGAAAAAGTGCCGAAATTCCTTGGCTTGAAAAATATGGGATCAAAATAGATCAGCTCCACTTTGACACAAAGACAGGCTACTATGTTTACAACTCAGCTCGGAAGAATTATGCCTTGAAACCTATTCTCAAAGATGTCTTTAATATTGAATACCCAACATATAATGAAGTGATCCATGACAAAGAGTTGATTCAGATGACTTGTAATGCCCATCCTGAATATATGATTCAAAAGAAGAAAGGGTTGGTTCTCCCCAGGGAATTAACCTTAGATAAGATGGACCAACAAGTAGTAGCCGAGTATAATGCATCGGATGTCATGTGGACTTTTCATCTCTGGGTCTGGTTAAGGACTCACTTTACCAGTAAGCATTGGAACTTTTTTAACAATATTGAAATGCCTGAAACTCGGTTGCTTTACCGAATGGAACAGCAGGGCATCAAGATTGATACCAAGACAGTGAGGAGAATTCATAATGAAAACAGCAAAGCAAGAAGGCATCATCAGAGAGCTATTTTTGAACTTACTAAATGCAGGTTCAACCTTAACTCCCCTAAGCAATTATTACCTATTCTACAAGATAATGGGATCAAGACCGAGAGTACCGGAGAAGAAGTCCTCCTTCCCTTTCGAGATAATCCTTTGGTTGAACAATTACTATCTTACCGGAAACATCAAAAGATATGTTCCACCTACACCAGTCCTTTATACTTTTCTGCTACCAAAAATGACGACTCAAGAATTCATGCACACTTTAGTCAGAACACAATCACTGGACGACTTAGTAGTTCTGATCCGGTCAATCTCCAGAACCAGCCCCCAGAAGTGCGAGAATGTTTTGTGGCCGAAGAAGGAAAAAGTTTTATTAATGCTGACTGGTCTAACATCGAACTTCGTCTGCCAGCTCACTTCTCTGGCGAACCAGGATTCATCAATGAACTTTCAAAGCTCGATGGGGACCTCCATGCCCAAACCGCAGTATTCATCTTTGGAGAAAACATTAAGTTATTGGATCAAGACGCATACAAGGAAAAGCGTCGGAAAGCAAAAACTTGTAACTTCCTACTCACAAACTCTGGGACAGCCTCCAGATTGGCAATTGAACTCCAGTGCCCCTATGAAGAAGCCCAAGACTTATTCATCCGGTACTGGAGAGGGTACCCTATTATGGGTGGATGGTTGCGAGAAGAAAAGCGTAAAGCTCGACTTAATGGCGGGATTGGAACGTGGTTTGGAAGATGGGTCAACATCCCACAGCTGAGACTAATGTGTTCGGACCCTCAATTATGTGGTAGTAAATTCTGGCATTCTCGGACTTGCAAGAATTGTATCGTTCGTGAAGAGGCAGAGCGAAGTGCAATCAGTATCCTGGTCCAGGGGACCGCTGCTGATATGTGTAAGATTGCGAAATTAAAGCTCTATCAAGACTTTGGCTATGTTCCAAATCTGACGGTCCATGACGAACTGAATTATGAGATCCCAGACAGTGAAGTAGAAATTGCAAAAAGTCGGATAAAAAATGTGATGGAAAATGTAGCACTTTTACGAGTCCCACTGGTCGTTGATGTTAAGGTGGGAAAGAATTGGAAAGATGCTCACTAAAGGAGTTTTATGTTAAAGTATATCCGAGAGTTACGAGCTGAAGCTATTAAACGTAATATTAGATTATTGGAACTAGAAGTAACTCCAAACGGTTTTAATAACTTATTACTTGAAACGCCAAATTTAGATTATACTGAATCTACGTTAGAACCTTTTAATCTAAAATTCCATGACATTATAATTAGAAAGGGAAAGAAAAAATGTACTTGTGGAGTAGGAGAATAATATGAAAAAACCAACAATTAGTTTTTACCTAGCCACACCCATGACAGGCCGAACGGGCAAGGAACTTTGGGATGAACTTCTAAACACTCGGCCTATCTATGAAAAACATGGAATTGAGGTTATAAGTCCAATTGAAAAAGAAGGGATTGCTCCTGATAAGGCAGTAATAAAAGACTGTACCGAACTGGAAATGATCGAGATCTGGAAGCATAAGGACAAAGGACAAATCAGGTCCACAAATGTATTCGTGTACATAGCCTCGAAGCTGACCAGCCAAGGAGTCATGAAGGAGTATTGCCTGGCCCGTGGAGTGTGCTGGAAACCTACCATTGGGGTGTACCTCAATGGAGTAAAGGCTGGATTCATTACAAAGGCTGAGGATGACATAGTGGCCTCTTCTCATGAGGAAGCTGCCAAGCTGATTATTCAAAAATGGGGAACCAGAACCAAGAGAAATATTTGGAGACTCAAAATGATTAACAGATCTCTTTTAGGATGGATCTGGCAACAGCTTCGAGAATTCTGGTTATAGGAGGAATTATGCAATTAACTGCAGATGTTAAAAATAAATTGACTGTAAAAACAAAATGTATATGTGATAAACCCGCTGAATTGTTCTTTCATAGCTATTCGGAGGATTATTTACTATTGTGTCGAAATTGTGCTTTGCAACTATCTCGAAAATTGCTTGAAGATTTGTGTGGAATTATTGCTGGCGATAGACATGGTTAAAGGAGGATTAAATGCATAGAACTAATAGACGACAAGTGGTATTAGACGTTCGGAAGCTTGAGAAAATGAAAGAGAAAGATGAACGACGTATTGATATGCTGAAAAGAGAGTTGATAACGATTAATAATCTTCTTGAAAAATGCAGACAAGATTTAGCTCTTAAGGAGGTAAAGCCATGCCTTACGTCGATCAAAACCGAAGAGACATATTAAAAGATGATCCGTTGAAGGCTAATAGTGTTGGGGATTATAACTATTTATTTACTCTGGCTTATCTCAAAGTGTGGTTGAAAGAAGGTAATCAGCGATATAAGACAATTGATGCTTTGCGGAGAGCCTCCATATTCCCAGAGACAATGCCGGAAGTAAAACAAGTCACTGAGGATCTTGTTGCAATTGGAGTCCCATTCATGGACTTAGCTATTGCCAGAGATCTAGCCTTCTTGGAATTTTATCGTCGGATTGGAATAGATTATGAGGATATTACTATAGACAAAAATGGGGATCTTCCAGAATATCAGCAAGCTCAAGACTTGATCTTTGAAGCTTATGGAAGAACACAGCGAGGTGAATAAAATGGAACGACGACTGGCGGTTTGCGCTGGATGTGGCTTGGATTTTTATTCCATTAATGAGGCTACTACTCATCAATGTGAAAAACACATAAAGGAGACTAATATGGATGAAAGACAATCCTCTTCTAATTTTTTTAAGTTTACTGATATAGTCCAGTGTGGAAGATGTGGTTTAAGACTAGAAGGTAAATATCAGACCCATCTCTGTGAACCACCTCAACTATCTATGGTGGTTCCAAAAGAAGCTCAAATTGACTATGCTGTACTAGAAAAAAAGTGTACTCAACAAATCATTGAACCTGGAACAAAATTTGACTTTGGTAAACCACCTCTCGATTTAATCTCGGTGGAAGCTCAAATTCAAGAAGCTATGGTGTTGGATTTTGGTCGGAAAAAGTATGATGCTCACAACTGGAGAAAAGGGATGTCATGGTCCCGGGTAATTGGAGCTGCACTGAGACATATTAGTGCTTTCAATCGAGGAGAAGATAAAGACCCTGAAACTGGATTAAGTCATTTGGCTCATGCCCGTTGCTGCATCAGCTTCTTACTTGAGTATGAAGTGACTCATCGGGAATTCGATGATCGTTATAAGGTAAATAACAATGAATCTAAATGAATACCAGCAAGCTGCTGCAACTACCGCGATTTATCCTAAATCGTCTGGGGTAACATATAACATTGTAGGCTTATGTGGTGAAGTTGGAGAAATTGCAGGAAAATACTCTAAATGTATTCGAGATGGAATTATAGTTGATAGGGATGATTTTAAAAAAGAATTAGGTGATGTACTATGGTTTGTTGCTATGCTGGCCAAAGAATTTAATTTCTCTTTAGAGGAGATTGGGCTGAGAAATCTTGAAAAACTTCAAAGTAGAAAAGATAGAAATTGTCTCACTGGGGATGGAGATAATAGATAAATAGGTTGATAAATCAGATCAAAAATAAACCTGGCAGAATTGTCAATCTAGGGTTATACTTATAATAGGGGGTAATATGTCTAAAAAGAAACTAAAGCCACCGAAATGGTATGCCTGTAAATGTGAGTGGACAGCTCCCTACACCTGCTCATATTGTGTTAATCGAAAACGGGCACCCAAATGGGTGTCAATTATCTGGAAAGGCCGGATGGTTGACATTGGACCGAAAGGTAAAATAAGAAATTCTAAAAAGGAG
>Ga0315276_10000320_pt1 | contig 40485 bp, 34 predicted proteins | sample YL17G05_0_MG_FD_204542 | JGI IMG/M metagenome (GOLD analysis project Ga0315276, IMG submission 204542) | Sediment microbial communities from Yellowstone Lake, YNP, Wyoming, USA - YL17G05_0 | ecosystem: Environmental > Aquatic > Freshwater > Lake > Sediment | place: USA: Wyoming | collected...
CTGGAAACCAGCCCTTTACTTCCGCAAGCAGTTGCTGCGCCAGTTCTATAAGGCCGGGGCCGTTTTTGTGATGCAATCTCATGTTGATAGGAAGTCCCATCGGCACGCCGCCCCAGGGAGTCCATACCCGCAGGGTCAGCACCACAATGTTCAGTCCCCTGCAATGGACGACATGGGAGGCGGTTGAGCGTATTGCGTCCCGCCACCATCCGGCGCCATCGACCTTTTGGCCGGTGCGGTGAAAAATGGTATCGTCCATGTCCATCCACACAATACCGGCAGGATAAAACAATTTGATGAGCAGTTGTGCCAGGAGTTTCCACATCTGAGCCGGCAACCAGCGGGATTTTGGAAACAGGCGATGATAGGCATCGTGCGGACGCTTGCCTCTGGGTTCCGCAAACGGCAGAATGCCGGTGATGGTATGTCGGCAGGTACACAGTATCCAGCCGGTAATCAGGTTGATGAAAATACGAGCGGTCGGCTGGGTAAAAAGGGGCGAAAAGTTCAAGATTATGGCATCCCATGCCGATGTGAGAATAGTTGTACTCATATTGGCCTCCATGAAATGGTTTCATATCTACCCATTTCATCGGCAGGCCATTTTTATTTTTACAGTTTATCATGATTAACCAAAAAAGTGCGAAAGTTCACTAACTGTATCCTAACCCTTTTTCAACGGCAAAATTATAAACTCAGGGGGTAAGTTGGGAAAGAAAGTAATCCCGCAATAAATCCGCCACACGGACGGCGGACAAGTATCTGGATTCCTGTTTTCACAGGAATGACAATAACGGCCAGCGGTTTTATTCGTGGCGAAGGGATTCGATGGGGTCCATATTTGCGGCACGGCAGGCAGGATATAATCCGAAAACTATACCCACAGCCGCACTAATGCCAAATGACAGCAGTAATGAGCTGCCCGTAATGACCGTAGGCATCCGGCTGAACCGCTCAACCAGAAACGGAATGACAGAGCCTAAAACAATCCCCAGCAAGCCGCCAGTCAGTGTCAAAAGCAGGGTTTCAGAGAGGAACTGGATGACAATATCCCGCTTTCTTGCGCCGAGCGCCCGGCGAATGCCAATCTCGCGTGTGCGCTCGCTGACGGTGGCCAGCATAATGTTCATAATACCTATGCCGCCGACCAGAAGGGAAATTGCGGCGATAGAGCCGAGGACAATGCTGAAAATCCGCCTTGTGCGAGCGGCCTCGCGTAAAAGCTCCAGCGGAACCACTATGCGGTAATCTTTTTTGCCGTTGTGGAGGCGCTCGAGCAATGTGCCGACAACGTCACGCACCGGCAGAACCTGCGCGGTCGAGCTGACCTTTATGGTTATCTTCTGCAATTCGACTTTCGCCATATTCCGGCTGCCTGCACTGTAGCTGCCTGAAAATTCAGGAAACCTCTTTTTGGCGGTTGTCAGAGGGACATAAATATTACCGACTATACCTCTGCCGAAACTTGAGCGGGTTGTTGCGCCGCTTGAGATGCCCTGCTCGTCTGTTTTAGACGTCGGCGCAGCTACGCCTGTTACCTTGTATGAACCGCCCTGTATCGTAATATCTTTGCCCAAGGGGTCTTCGAACATAAACAAATCTTCAGCCACCTCGCTGTCGATTATGCAAATGGTCTGCTGCTGACTCAGGTCGATACTGGTGAGGAACCTGCCTCGAATCATATCCAGCGGGGCGATTTCCGTGTACCAGGGGACAGTGCCGATAATCTTGACGGGGACTTTACGGTTAAAGTATCTGGCCTCGTGGTCTATCTGACGAATCGGAACGACTACGAGAATATCCGGTATGGTATTTCGGATTGATTCTGCATCCGTATATGTCAGGCCGTAACTGACAACGGCGCTTCCACTTTTGCTGCTGTCGGTTTGTTCCTGCGGCGGCTCGACCGTCTCGATAATCAGGTTCGTGCTGCCCAGCTTTGCTATGGCCTGCTGGGCCTCGCGGCTTGCGCCTTCGCCTATCGCCAGCATCGCAATTACCGAGCATACGCCGAACACAATCCCCAGCGTGGTGAGCATCGAGCGCAGCCTGTGAGCCAGCAGGCTTTTTATCCCGGATTTAAGAGTTCGTTTTAATTTAAATATCTGCACAATATTACGCCTCGCAGCAAACCTGTCGTTCGATACGGCCATCGAGCATATGCAGCACCCGCTGGGTACGTGCGGCAATCTCTGTATCGTGGGTAACAACAATAATGGTTTTACCCTGCTTATGCAAATCACCGAGGATGTTCAAAATTTCTCTGCCGCTGGCGGAATCGAGATTACCGGTGGGCTCATCGGCCAGGATAACGAGCGGGTCGTTCGCCAGCGCCCTTGCAATTGCGACTCGCTGCTGCTGACCGCCGCTTAACTGATAGGGGCGGTGTTCGAGCCTGTCACTTAGGCCGACTATTTCCGCCAGTTTCGCCGCCCGCTCGGCGCTTATATGTTCGGAAAAACCCTGATAATACATCGGCATCTCTATGTTTTCTATGACGTTGAACTGGTCGATTAGATTAAATGACTGAAATATAAAGCCGATACTCCTGCCGCGTATCTGCGATAAGCGGTCGTCGTCGAGCAAAGAAACGTCCTGGCCGTCGAAAAGGTATCTGCCGCTGGTAAGCCTGTCGAGGCATCCAATGAGGTTGAGCAGGGTTGATTTTCCGCAGCCGCTCGGCCCCATAATGGCGACATATTCGCCTTTGCCGACGGTCAGGTCGATGCTGCGCAGCACCTGTAACTCTACCTCGCCGAGCCGGTAACTCTTGCAAAGCTGTTCCATCGCAAGAATCGGCGTATCGGTCTGAATTTGCGAAGATTTTGAAAATGCCTGCATTTCCGGCTCTCTTATTTCTGTTCGCCCTGATGCCGCGGCGAGTGGTTTCCGTGCGTTCTGGATTTGTCCCTCGCCGGCGGTTCGGTCGGCTGCATAAAATCTGCCGGCGCCTTCCCGCTCTGTGCTGATTGACCCTGTTGCAGCGGTTTTTCATAATCGGCAGATTTGCCTTTGACTGCCGATTCGGTCGGCTGCGGTAAATCTGCTGGCGCCTTGCCGCTCTGTGCCGGCTGACCCTGGGGCAGCGGTTTTTCAAAAGCTGCGGATTTGCCTTTGGCCGCCGGCCCAGCCAGTCGCGGCGGATTCAACAGCACTTTTTCGCCCTCTGCCAGCCCGCTTTTGATTTCAACAAAATCCGTATTAAAAGCGCTGGTCTGAACCTCGCGGCGTTCATTACCTTTGCCGGTCGCCATATAACAGAATTTTTTGCCGTCGATGTTAGTTACAGTCTGAATAGGCACGCTGATTACATTTTTCAGCTCATCAACAATTATCTCAACTTTGCCGGTCATACCTGTTTTGAGAAAGTCGTAAGTGCCGTCGATGCTCACATCGGTCGTATATACCTTCAGGTCGGGACTCCAAAAGTCCGTCTGGTCGGACATCGGCGATTTTTTCAATACTTTGCCGGTGAAAACCTTGTCCGGGAATGCGGCTATGGTTATGCGGGCCTTCTGCCCGGGCTGGATTTTATCTATCCAGGTCTCGTGAATCTTGACCTCGGCCTTCATAACTGACGGGTCCGGTATCGAAATAATGCTTTGACGCTCTCTTACTTCGCCGCCGATTTCAATCAGCCTTTGCTGTCTCTGCCAGCGGTCGAGCATACTCGAAGAATAGACCACCTGTCCCGGTGACGGCGCTTTTATGATGCAGCCATTGAGCTGTCTGCGCACCTTTTCCAGAAGCTCTTTCTGTAATGCGTATGTGGCCTGGCCGTTTTGAAATTTTGCCTGCGCCTGAGCAAGTTTTGAACGTGTGCTTGCCCTGATTCGCTCCAGCTCACGTCCGGCCTCCTGATAATCGCTCAAAAGTTTCTCAGCATCTTTGGGAAACTGGTATTTTACAAACAAGTCCCTCGCCGTTTTGGCCTTTTCTTTTTCGATTTTTTTATTTTCCCTGTCTAATCTGTCCGCCTCTTTTTCGCTGAATGATATGTACTTCTTTTCGAAAAGCTTCTGCGTCCATTCGAATTTGTTGTTCGCAAGCTCGAGATTCTGCTCTTTTAGGTAAATATCACTATCAAGCTCCCGCAGCTTTTGCAGGGCTTCGCCGCCAAGATTGGGGTCTTCGGTCAGGCGGTCGATTTCATCATCATTTGCATCCGCAGGATTTATTGTCCCCGTTATAAGTCTCTGACCTATAGTCTCGCCAAGATATTTCTGCAAATCCATCGAGGCAAACCTGACCTTCATTTCGCCGGCCTGAATGTCGGTGGCATTTTGCTGTTTCTGGATTTCGAGCGATTCTTCGGCCTCTGTAAGGCCCGCCTGTGCCGATGAAAAATTCAGCTCCTGCTGCGTCAGCCTTGCCTTTATATCCGAAGAATCCAGCTCTACAAGTATTTTCCCGCTGTTGACGTCTTCGGCAGTAATGTAAGTGCCTTCAGGAACGATGTTAATTATGGTTGTCCTGCCCTCTACCTCGCAGCGTATGTCTTTCGAGTTAAGCGCCTTGATGTCTCCGCTTTCTGTTACGCTGATAGTCAAATCGCTGCGACGAACCGCAAATGTTCCTGAAGCATCATCCACCACTGCCGATGAACCCGATAGTCCCCACAAAAATAAAAGCGCAGCCAGTCCCGCAATCACCGCCGCCAAAACCAATATCCAGCGAAACTTTTTTATAAACGCCGATTTGTTATTGTGTTCGGTCATACTATTGTTTCTCCCACATACCGTCCGGCCTGACCTGCAAGACGCCAATATCGCTGAAAAATTTCAGTTTTGCAATCGTATGGTCTATCAGTGCGGCCGTCAGGGCGTTTTGCGCCGCCAGCAGAGAGGTCTGTGCTTCCAACAAATCACGTGTTGTTAGTCGGCCAGCCTCTAATAATAACGATGTGCTCTCGACGCGCTTGTCGGCCAGCTCAACGCCGTTTTTCTGAATCTGGTACTGCTCCGCAGATTCCAGCAACAGGCGATACGCCTGACGAACCTCCAGTTTAACCGTATCGATATTATTATCATAATCCCGCTGCTGCTGCATCAATGTAATAAGCGATTCGCGGTAGATGTTTCGTTCGGCCAATCGGTCTAAGGGCAAATCCGCCTCAAAACCGAAACTATAGGCGCCTTTGTGAAACTGCAATCTTTCAAACTCAGTTCTGCCCGTTGAAGGCACGGCAGCGTTGCCGACAAGGTTCAAGTCGGCTTCGAGACCATTGGCGGCCACCATAATCTTGCGAGCCGCATCGTCAACGCTGTCGGCACTGTTGACCAAATCCAGCCGGCTGAGCAATGCCGTTTCAACTGCCGCATCAACTGTATAATCCGGCTCGCCTACGCCTGACTCCTCCAATACTCTCAGCTCGTTCTGGTCAAGTTCCACGTTGGCATCTGTCGGCAAAGCCAGCCTTATCTTAAATTCATCGAGCTGCTGCTGGTATCTTTCCACTGCACGAACGTAGTTATCTTTATTTGCCAGAACATTCTGTTCAGCCTGGTCGACCTCATAACGGTTTCTCCTGCCGGCCTGCGCCTCCATCTCCAGGCGGTCTTTCGACTCGGCAACTCTCTTATAATTGTCTTCAGCATTGGTTACCGCATCTCTCTGCTGCAGGACGCGATAATAGTCACTTATAATCGAGACCACAAACGTCTGGCGGAAACGATTGAAGGAGCGTATCTGGTATAAAACGTTCCGCTCGGCCTGCGTGAGGTTTTCCTGTGCCACTTCTTTGCCGGCGCCTCGCAGCAGCGGCTGAGTGATGCTTGCGCTGAGAACCGAACCAAGCGATGTCCGCGGGTCGCCGGTAAGAAATCTCGCCCAGTCGAGAGCGATGCTGGCGCTGATTTGTCCGCCATCGGCCAGCATTTGATTAAAACCTATTTCAGCATCAGAGTTTACGGCTTCAGAATTTTCGCCGGTTATGTCCGGGCCTTTGTTGTAGGCGGCGTCGATGGTGCCGAACCATTGTCTGGCAAATTGATGGCGGGCCAGCGTCAAATCGAGGGCTGTTAAATAAAGCGATTCCTTCTGGCCTTGGTAATCGCGATTACAAGCGGTGGCCATTGCGACTGCTTCCGAAAGGCTTATTACGCCTAAGGTTAGGGCTTGCGGTTTGACATCGTTGGGCGATGGGGGGACGTCGCCGACGGTGTAATTGACTTTTTCGCCGAACCTGTTTTGCCATTTGGAGTCGATGATTTTGTAAACTTGGTCGTCGGCCTGGGCCTTGTAGAACTGCGGACTGCAACCGCTTATTATACCGAGACTTATAGCCACGCAGAATGCGCAGCACACCACCATTGTCACAAGCTTGAGCTTGTAAAGCATAGAAAAACCCTTCTCCTGCACAGGTTTGGGCTGAGTAAAGCCGCCCAAAGATTTATATATGTCATTATAGCACAAAAGGTTACAAAATAAAAGAGAAAAATGAACCGGTCTTATTACCGGCTACGAGTCTCTGTGAATAATAGACGCAGGCTGGCGGGAAAATGTTGCAGTAAAATCCTGAAATTTAAGGGTTTATATGAATTTTTTTTCAAACAAGGCAGGCGGAAATAGCGGGTAGCGGGTGGCGTATAGCGGATAGAATAGATGTTAAGATGGGTAAAATTTGACGATTGTAGAAGAATCTAATGCTGTTATCAGTTGTTATCAGATGTTATCAGATGTTATCAGATGTTATCAGATGTTATCAGATGTTATCAGATGTTATCAGATGTTATCAGATGTTATCAGAACACACTCTAAGTGATTCAGATGCACTCCAAAGTGTATCAGAAGAAGGCAGTTGCGAAGAGTCGATTTTGTTTTAACGTTTTGTGCCATAATAAGTTAGAGTCAAAATTAGCCACAGATTTTCATGCCGAAGGGAGTGGCTTCAGGAAGTTAAGCTTCGGCACCCCGATACTTCGGGACAGATATTTTTGTTCGAGCGGGTTTTTCTTTTCTCTTCGGCGAGCATTGCGAGCATTTTGGAGGCTATCTCAGGAGTTAGCTGAGGGTGAAATTTTTTCCGAGGTTGAGGAGCTTCAGCAATATCCTTTGCGGCATCGTCATTGTGCAACGAGAATACATCGAGGCAGGCCTTTCTGGCGGTTTCATCTTTTTCGGATGCGGTCAACTGGATGAGTCTTTCTGCGGCCCAGGGCAGGTAGCGAGCCATAACGAGCCTGCTTTGACGTGTAGCGGCGTCGATGCGAGCATTGATTTCCTGCTCGAACAGTCCGTTTTCGAGCCATTTTCTATACCGGCAGGGGCTAACGTTGTGTTTTTCAAGGGATTCGTGTTCGGTAAGCCCATTTTTTAACATATCATCGAGGACGGCACGTTGTTTATAGCCGAGGTGGGCACGGTGTAGTTTCATTTCCATACATTCGACTCCGCTCAGTATTAATCCTAAGGATAGATTTTGAATCTCCATTAAATTTTATTTCACTCAATCCCGTCAGGGATGGCTTGGCCACATTGGGATATAAAATCCCCTCATAATGGGGCGGACAAGCGCATTTGGGTTGACCCTACTTCGCCCTGCGGGCTACGAAGGGCAGGCAAAAAAGAGGTAAGTTATTATGGGATAAGGAGTAAGGGGGTTTGAAAATTTTTTGCGATTTTGGGATTTTTTTGTCAGACCCCTGCGTTTTTGATTGAAAAATCAGCCACAGATGGACACTGATTTACACGGTTTTTTTAGACAGGATTAACAGGATTTAGTATACAAAAGGGGAAAAGGAAAGGTTAAAATAACAGGTGTTCCGCCTACGTTCTTCGAGCATTGGCGGACAAGGGTTGAAAAGTTAAAAGGCCTAAAATAGGTGACTGTCCCTATTTTTCCTAAAAAACATATTTGTGTATTTTTAAGGTTAGGGAATTTGTGAAAAAGATTATTAAAAACTATCCTTGTCTGACATATGGGATTGTCATGACACTTTTCACGATCGTCTGGGGATTAACATTTTTGGGTCGCGATTATCTGCTTGGTTATGCCACGTTAGAACTTATGGAGTGGGACCCAATGAAATTCTTGGCTTTCCCTATCAGTGTATGGCCTATACGGTTGCCCGCGTACATACTTGAGCATTATTTTGGAATTGTTTCAACGATGTCTGTGTTCATCATTGATTTACCATTTGGATTGGTTTGCTGTTATCTCGTAGATGTATTGGCTCGCAGAAATCACCTTTTGCAGTTTAGTGTAAGAGTCATTATCAAAATACTTATTTCAGGTTTTGCTTTTCCGACAATTTGTTTATGGATATTGGCCACATTGCATGATGGGGTGGCCATATTTGGACCGCGAATAAAAGCAACGGGCAATGAGTGGGTGATAACATTTAGCGTGATATATCTATTGTGTGTTATCTTTTCCACGCTCTATTTTATAAGGCGTAGTGTCCAAAAACTCATATTTGCGGGGACTTGTGATGAGATTTCGAGGGCAGGCAAGGTCGGCAAGGAAAGGGGGGGTGACGTTGAAAGTAATAGGCGGTTCGATGATAATGGTCGTAAATGTGGCGTTAAGACCCCGACCGCGCGGGGTCGGGGTGAAATGGTAGAAAACCAAACCCCCACCGCGCGGGGTGGGGGCTAAATAAAAAGGAAGGATATTGATGGGAAAAACGCTCGGGTATATGGTGACATTCACAACATACGGGACGTGGCTACAAGGAGATAAAAGAGGATTTGTGAAGAACGGAAAGATACTGGAGGCGAGCGAGGGACTGGAACAAGCCAATAAGAAGATGCAAAGCAGTGAAGAGGTAACACTTAAGAAAGAACAACGTGAGATTGTCAGGGACGCTATTCTGCAGGAGGCGGCGAGAATCGGGGAGAATGTGCTTGCGATAGCAGTTCGAAGCAATCACATACACGCCGTTATCGAGGGCGGCGGCAAGCCGATAGATATGCTTGTGAATCGGTTTAAGACTGCGGCATATTATGCGCTGCGAAATAACGGATTTGAGCAGAAAATCTGGACGAGAGGATACGATAAACGGTTTTGTTTTAATGAGAAAGATTTGAAAGCGAAAATTGCATACGTCAACAGGCACGGGAACGGGCTGAAGATTATGTGGTAATAAAAAAGCCGGAGTCGTTGTTAACTCCGGCTTCTTTTGAGACAGCTTCTAAAATTAGCAAATAGACTGCAAACTTATAAGAATTTCACTGTCTCCGAAACCAAGACTTTATAAGAAGAAAAGGACTATGAAATCCTGTCATTATTATAATCCTTACAGCCGGTTTTTTGCAAGTATTTTTTTGCAAAATTTTCAAAAAATTTTTTGTTCAGCCCGTTTTGGCCATAAGTGCCTGTCCGGCAAGAAGATATAAACAGGAGGCCAGACCCAAAAGTGAGGCTATTCGCCAATTTTGTTGATTTTTTTTATCAGAGCCGGCAGCTCACTGAGCCGGTTTATCTTTTGGACGCCGGCGGGGGTTTTCCTGCTGATATTGGTGTATGCGCTCTTCAGGACGGCGGTCATATTGACTTTTAATGCGGGTTCGATGTCCTTGTCGATGCGGTCTCCGACAAAAAGTATGTTTTCCGGCGGTTCGCCTATCCGGTCGGCGGCGATTTCAAAAAGGCGGACGTTGGGCTTACGAAAATCGAACTGGTAGGAATAAAACCTGAACGCAAAAAAGTCCAGTATGCCTAATTGTTTGAGATGCCTGTCGAGAGAGCTTGCGCTTACAAAGGTGTTTGAGACAATTCCGAGCCGAAGCCCCATCTCCTTCAGCGAGGTAAGCGTCTCTTTTATTTTCGGCTCAATCCGGGCAAGGTTGCTCAGCGGCTGATACCAGAGCCAGCCCAGCTCCCGCCACTGGTCTTCGCTGAGCTTAAAGCCCTTTCTGTCGCCGATTTTTTTCAACAGCGACAACGCATCGAAGTCCCTTCCGGTCAGATTTGAGAGCAGGCATCGCATCTGCACCGCCAACATACTGTGCAGGCGGTAAATGGTGAAGTTGCCGACCGGCTGGCCGAGCCGCTGTAAAAATTCGTAGGTCAGTACGGCGCTTTGACGGAAAAGATGTCTTGTGTTGATTTTGCCGAAATTAAGAAGGGTCTCGCCGAGGTCGAAAAGTACAGCCTTAATCCTTCTCGGCGCATCGCATTTTTTATCCGGCGTCTGGTCAGGCATAACGCACGATACCAAAGTTTATTTTGGCGGGGGCAGGTCATCGCCGAAGACTTCGCGGACCCAGGCGAACATTTCATCATCGGATATGGCTGAGGCGCGGTCGGCGGCATATTCGACATCTATTTTGTCTGTTATAGCGGCCACGCGGGCATCGTGTTTCGAGATTTCTATCCGGAAGTTGGACTCTATCCAGTGCTTTATGCCTGCTGCGCCGCTTTTGTCGGTAATGGCCACACCGACAGGCCGATTAAGCAGCTTTTTTGTGTCGAAGCAGTTGTAAATCTCCTCATCTTTCAGCAGGCCGTCAGCGTGAATGCCTGCCCGCGTAACGTTGAAATCCCTTCCGACCAGCGGGTAGTTGGGCGGAATCTCAAAACCCAGCTCCTTGCTCGCATAGTCGGCCAGCTCGGTTATCGCGGCATAATCGACGCCTTTGGTCATTCCCCTTAACTGGGCGTGTTCGATGACCATTGCCTCCAGCGGCGGGTTTCCTGTGCGCTCGCCGACGCCGAATATAGAACTGTTGGCGGCACAGCAGCCATACATCCACGCTACCGCAGCATTGACCTGGACTTTATGCAGGTCGTTGTGGCCGTGCCATTCGAGGTATTCGGGCGGGAAACCAATCTGCCGCAGTCCGGCGATAAGTTTCGGGACGCTGCGTGGCAGCGCCGATTCTGGCCAGGGCAGGCCGAAACCCAGCGTATCGCAAAGCCGAATCTTGACCGGCTTGTTATACTGATTAGAGAGCTTTAGTAATTCGACGGCGAACGGCAGGATGAAACCATCGTAATCAGCCCGCGTTACATCCTCAAGGTGACATCGGGGGATGACGCCGGTATCGAGGGCGGCTTTGGCGATGTCGAGATAGGAGGTCATCGCCTGTGCGCGGGTCTTGCGCAGCTTGAGGAATATGTGGTAGTCGCTCGCCGAGGTCAGGATGCCTGTTTCCGCAAGTCCCATTTGCGAGACCAGCTTGAAATCAGCGGCAACAGCCCTAATCCAGCCTGTGATTTCGGGGTATTTATAGCCGCGTTCCTTGCACAGCTCTACCGCCTTTCGGTCGCGATTCGAATATAAAAAGAACTCGCACTGCCGAATCAGGCCTGTTCCGCCGTCTATCTGATGAAGCAAATCATATATCCGCAGGACCTGCTCAGGCTTATAAGGCGGTCGGGCCTGCTGGCCGTCGCGGAAAGTGGTGTCGGTTATCCAGATTTCATCGGGGAGGTTGAACGCAACCGGCTTATTGTCAAATATAACCTTCGGGAATTCGGAATATGGAAACATCTCCCGAAAAAGGTTCGGTTCTTTGACATCATCGAGTTTAGGTGTTTTTTCTGCCATATTTTTCTCCGGTATTTCGCACTATTGCCTGAAAAAGAGCCTTTAGGAATTAAAAACAGTGGCCGAGATGGGAGTCGAACCCATACGCCCATAAGGGCAGGGGATTTTAAGTCCCCAGCGTCTGCCATTCCGCCACTCAGCCGAATTACACTGAGGCCGTTAAAGGATAACTTAATTCGCAGAATTTTGCAACCTGTTTTCCCGCCTGAATTTTGCGATAAGGTATTGAACTATCTTGTAACCGCCGGCCTTGTAATAAAAACCACTGAGCAGGGTGGTTAGAAAAGCCTGAACAAAGCAATAGATGCTTTGTAAATGAAAAACAGGCTGAAGAAGAACATCGCCAGCGAACAAGTCAGCAGCACAATTTTCTGGCTTCGCGGGCCAAGCAGAGATGAGCCTTTGAAACTTGCCAGTGACAATGCCTCCAGCCAGGCAAAATCGCATAACCAGTGAACAATGGCAAATAATCCAAATGCCCAGATTCCAAATTCTCTGGCTGTTGTTGCCAGCGCCAGCCCCACCGTCGCCCACCACAGCAGAAAATACGGATTGCCCGCTGACAGTATAAAGCCGGTAAAAATGGGTTTATCTTTAGCGGGTCTATTCTGCGCATTTATATCGGCTGGTTTCATTGAGCTGATGAGCATTTGGATTGCCATTAGCAGCAGCACTGCCCCGCCAGCCAGGCCGATTGCTATTTGTGTGCAGGCCAGTTTCAGCAGTCTGCCCATCCCCAGCATAATCAGAATCATAAGCGGAAATTCGAGGAGACCGTGACCGACCGCCAGAAGCGCCCCTGCGTGCCGGCTGCGCTGTCCTGTTGCTATTGCCGCCGCCGTTACAGGCCCCGGCGACAGCGCGCCCGACAGTGATATCACAAACACCTGAATTAAAAAAAGCAGCAGCGTCATCGGCAGCTCTTATTCCCCAATGATTTTGACCAGCACGCGTTTTTTTCGTTTGCCGTCGAATTCGCCGTAGAAAATCTGCTCCCACGGCCCAAAGTCCAGTTTGCTGTCCGTAACAGCAACCACAACCTCTCTGCCCATAATCGTCCGCTTCAGGTGCGCATCGGCATTGTCTTCATAACCATTATGGCGATACTGGGAATACGGTTTTTCCGGCGCCAATTTTTCCAGCCAGACCTCAAAGTCCTGATGCAGGCCCTGCTCATCATCATTTATAAAAACGCCGGCAGTAATGTGCATAGCATTAACTAAACACAAGCCTTCCTTAATTCCACTTTCGTTCAGGCAATCCTCGACTTGCGGCGTAATGTTGATAAAGTCCCTGCGATGCGGCGTATTAAACCACAACTCTTTTTTGTAACTTTTCATTATTATTTCTCCAGCAGTCTTTTATAGACAGCCTCGATAATATCAACCATCGTGTCCGGTGCGAATTTTTGTTTTACGGATTCCCTGCCTGCTCTGCCGAGTTTTTCTCGCAAGTCATTGTCTTTCAATAGTTCTGCGCAGGCGGCGGTCAGTTGCTCGACATTTTTCGGCTCAATCAGCCTGCCCGTTTTTTCATTCACCACTTCCCTTGCGCCATCGACATCGAAAGAGACTGCCGGCTTGCCACACAGCATTGCCTGCGGCAGCGCACGTGCAAGGCCCTCCCGCAGCGAGCAGTGAACGAGAATATCCGAAGATTGTATCGCAAGCGGGATTTGACTTGGCGGCAACAGGCCGGTAAATTTTATCCTGTCAGCCAATCCTAACTGCTGAATCTGATTTTTGTAATGGTCGGCTAAATTGCCGTTGCCTACAAACAGCCAAACCGCTTTGCTGAACCGCTTTGCCAGCTCTTTTGCTGATTCGATAATATAGTCGTGTCCCTTGAGCATAAACAGCCGGGCAATGGTAATAAGAACAATCGCATCGTCAGATATTCCGTATTTGCAGCGAAATTCCCTTTTTTGCTCCTGCGAAATCGGCGATAGAAAAACATCTTCTTCGATGGCTGAATAGGCGGTAACGAATTGTTCCGGCCTGCCGATACCGGCTGCAAGCGCCTGTGCGGTCATCGCATCAGCAACACTGATGAAAAAATCAGTGCGTTTTGCAGCGGCCTTTTCGACAGCAATATAAAATTGGTTCAGTAAACTGTTTTGATAAGGATGAAACGCAAGGCCGTGTATGGTATGAATAGTTTTGCGTTTTGAGTTCCCTCGACTACGCTCGGGACAGGTTTGAGTTTTGAGTTTATATGCCGCAAATCTGCCGAGTATTCCGGCTTTGGCGGAATGTGTGTGAACGATGTCCGGCTGTATCCGCAGCAGGTGTTTTTTGATTTCGTAATAGCTTATAGAATCATATATAGGGCAAACAGCACGAATTAGTTTGTCGATGGTTACTACTTTATATTTTTGATTTTTGGTTTGGTTGAATAGTTCGCCTTCAGGGCCTATGGCCGGGCCTGTGATGAGCGTTACATCGTGGCCTCGCTCGGCAAGCAGTTTACAGGTTATCAGCGTATTTTCCTGCGCCCCGCCGAGTATCAGCCGCGTTATTATGTGAACGATTTTCATAGAAAAATAAAATACAGAAAACAGCGAAAAAAAGCGGTAATCACTTATAAAAGCTCAGGGTGGTTCGACTGAAGCCACAATTCAGTTGCTTCCCGCAACTGTTCTGCCAAAGAAATCATTTCTTCGGCCTCCTGCTCACTTACAAGTCCTGCCTGTTCATAGCCGCCGATATTGCGTTTCTTCCTGAACTTATCAAATTTGGCAATAAGCTTTGCCTCCATCTCCAGCGTAAATGCCAATGACTGAATAATCCTGTAATGATGGGAATCTCTTGATGCCCTGAACCCGCAGGCAGCCAGTGCCGCAGTCGTCGCTTGTAAAGCAGCGTTATATGCAATGTTCATTTTCCAATCCGCACTTAACCCCGCTGCACGGCAATCATCCAGGTCGCGGTCTGCCACACCCAAAAGGTTTCTGACTTCCTGCGGACTGGTTTTATGCTCCACAAGCCAGCCATTCTTAAGCCAATCTTTCAAGCTCATGCTCGTTTCCAATCAGAAAAATCTTGGGCTTTTCCATAACTGTTTTAAGAAAATGGTGGCCTGCCGCTATTTTCTTTTTGAATTCATCTGTAGGGTAAACAGACGGGTTGACTTCACGGCCAAGTTTGTCCTGCGTTTTGCCTACGGCATCCACAACCTCATCAAAAGTGCACGAACCGACGACCATCAGGTCAACATCACTGTTTACTTTCGCAGAGTCAGCTGCAAAGCTGCCATAAATAAAAGCTGCCTTTATTTTTTTTGCCAATGGTTTTAGGGCATACCGCAATATATCAGCGAGACCGAATGTTTTTAATACAAAACCTCGCAGTTCGGCAAAAACGGGACAAGCTTTGTCGGGCTGGTAATATTTTTGTCGGCCTTCGGCTTGACAATTCAGGATACCCATTTTGGCAAGCCGTGCCAGTTCACGGCTGGTATTAGTAGAGTCTTCTTTGAGCAATTCCGCCAATTGCCGCCCGAAGTAACGCTCGTCAGGATGCGAGAAAAGCCAGCCAAGAATCTTAGCTCTTAACTTGGAACCCAATAATTCAGCAAGCATCTAAACCTCCTTACAGTAAAAAATACTGCGATAGCAGTATAATTTACTGCAAGGGGCAAGAATGTCAATTATTATTCCCGCAAACTGTAAGCTTTTCTATGGCAGGATGTATTCTATTCTATGCCTTCAGTATTTTATCTCCATCAAACACAAGCCTTCCGGCGGGGCGGTAGGGCCGGCGGCGGTGCGGTCTCTTGCTTCGAGAATTTCTTTTATCTTCTCCGGTTTCCATCTGCCCCTGCCGACCTCGACCAATGTGCCGACAATGTTGCGAACCATATTATATAAGAATCTGTCGGCCTCTATATCTATATAAATCCATTTTTCTTCCTGTGTTATGCTGCATACTGTTACCGTGCGGACAGATGATTCGCGTTTGTCGGCGGCAGCGGCAAATGACTTAAAATCGAACGTGCCGATGAGCATTTGTGCAGCGGCATTCATCGCGGCAATATCCAGTCGGCCTTGTTTGTGCCAGCAGTTGCGGGTTCGCAGGACGTTTCGATTTTTGCCGGTGAAGATTGTGTAACGGTAGTGCTTGTTTTTTGCTGAGCCGGAGGCGTCAAAATCCGGGTTGACCTCAACGGCTTCGGCAACGACAATGTCCCTCGGCAGGCGGTGATTGATTGCCTTGACGAAATTTTCTGTCGGTATCGGCGAATTGATGATGAAATTTGCGACCTGTCCCAGTGCGCTTACGCCGGCATCGGTCCTGCTTGCGCCGTTTACTTTGGTGAGGGTGCCGGTCAGCTCGCTGATTGCCCGCTGAAGTTCGCCTTCGATGGTTTTCCTGCCTGGCTGGTTCTGCCAGCCGTTATAGTTTACGCCGTCATAACTGATGGTCAGTTTTATATTGCGGGCAGCCATTTCGGCAGTTATAGCAACCTCTCAGCAATTTGAACAGCGTTCAGGGCGGCGCCTTTTCGCAACTGGTCTCCGGCAACCCAGATGTTTATGCCGCGATTATCGGGTATCGACTCATCCTGTCGGATTCTGCCGACGTAAATGTCGTCTTTGCCGGTGGCATCTATCGGCATCGGGAAACGGTTGTTCTTTCTATCGTCTATCAGTGAAACGCCGGGCGCAGTGCTTAAAAGGTCTGTAACCTGCTCCGGCGTAATCGGGTTTTTGAATTCCAGGTTGATGCTTTCGCAGTGCGCCCTGAATACGGGTATGCGGATGCAGGTGCAGGTAATCGCAATCTCCGGGCAATCGAATATTTTACGGGTCTCCTTGACCATTTTTATCTCTTCCTCGTTGTAGCCGTTCGGCTCAAGCTTCGAATTGTGGCTGAAAATGTTAAATGCGATTCGGTACGGGAATACCTTGCAGGTCGGTTCCTGCCCCGCGAGTATCTCGCGCGACTGGTGTTCCAGCTCAAGCATAGCCTGCTGTCCTGCTCCGCTGGCGGCCTGATAGGTGCTTACGACCATTCGCTTTACCGGATTTGCCTTATGCAAAGGCCAGACCGGCACAATCGCAATTATTGTCGAGCAGTTCGGGTTTGCAATGATGCCCTTGTGCTTTTGAATCTGCTGCGGATTTATCTCAGGTATAATCAGCGGCACTTCGGGGTCCATTCTAAAGGCCGAAGAGTTATCCACCACCACAGCGCCGGCCTTGACCGCCTCGGGAGCAAATTCTCTGCTGCGGCTTGCACCGGCACTGAAAAGAGCAACGTCAACGCCGCTAAAGCTGTTTTTCGTCAGTTCTTCGACTATATATTTTTTGCCCTTGAATTCGATTGTTTTGCCCGCAGAACGGCTGCTCGCCATCATTCGCAGGGTAGCAAAGGGAAATTCCCGCTCCTCAAGGATTTTCAGAAATTCCTGCCCGACCGCTCCGGTTACTCCGACAACTGCTACATTGCAACCCATAACTATATCTCCTGTAAGTGGTTACATACTATATCCGTAGATACCCTTATCTGAAATTTGGGACGCCACGGCATTTTTTGGCCGTTGGAAGCTGACTTATTTGCCTGCCAAATTCTGCGAATTATACTATTTTAGCCGGCAGATTTCAATCTTTTGTTGTGTGCAATTAGTTTCAATGCCTGATTGACGGCTATTTGACCTCTTCATCTATCCAGCCGCAAAGCTCCTTTACCTCATCGAGCGTAATATCGCCCATATGAGCTATGCGGAAGGTTTTTTCCTTTAGGTCGCCGTAGCCGTTGCCGAAAGCGGTGTTGTGCTTTTGCTGCACCGCTTTGATTACATCGCCGACATTGATATTGCGTGTATTTTTGATGGTGGTCAGCGTATTGGATGCGTATTTTTCTTCGCAGAAAACCTCGAATTTTTTCTTCGCCCAGCTTCTGGTAAAATCGCCCATCTCTTTATGGCGTTTCCAGACATTTTCCATACCCTCAGCAACTAATTTTTTGCACTGGTAATTCAATGCCATAATGTGCGGAATCGCCGGCGTCGTAGGCGTCTGGCTTTTTTCTGCCGATTTTGCAAAGGCCTGAAAATCAAAGTAATAGCCCCGGCCCGGCACGGTTTTGCTCTTTGCCAACGCACGATTGCTCACCGCCACCACAGCCAGTCCCGGCGGAATCGCAAAACATTTCTGCACCGATGCAAACGCAACATCCCAGCCAAGCTGGTCGAAATGTAGCGGCAGACCTACCATAGCGCTGACGCAGTCCACAAAAACCAGGATGTCCGGGTATTTCTTCTTCATCATTTCGCTTATCTCGTAGACCGGGTTCATCAGCCCCGTGCTTGTCTCGCTGTAAACTAATGTCACCGCTGCATATTTGCCTGTCGAAAACTTCTTATCTATCACTTCAGGCAAAGTGGGCTTGCCCCACTCAATCTTTAGCTCATCGACCTTTCTGCCGCAGCTTCTGGCCACGTCCGCCCATTTCTCGCTGAATGCCCCGCACATTGTGCAAAGTACGGTTTCGTCAGGACCTACACAATTGCGGATGGACGCCTCCCAGCCGCCTGAGCCTGATGACGTGAATAAAAACACATTCTGGCTGGTGAAAAGAATCTTCTTGAGCATCTCAATCGTTTCGCCTTGCAACTGAACGTATTCCTTGGCGCGATGAGCTAATGTTGGGCGGGCAAGCTGCTGCAGAACATCATCATTGACCTTTACCGGCCCCGGAATGAACAACCTTGGGGGATTTTTCCAGTCTACCATACGCCTTCTCCTGTAAAAAAAGTTAAAATTTGTTAATTGTCAGACCCGTAAAAACCTTCGGGAAAAAATAAGTCGATTTCTGGGGCATTCTTTCGCCGGCTTCTGTAACCTTTTTCAGTTGCTCCCTTGTTACCGGGTTCATAAAAAAAGCTACCTGTTTTCGTCCGCTGTCAATTTTGGCGATTGATTCATCAACCGCATCCGGCATATCTTTTACATATTCGATATTTTTTTCGGCTGCCACCGATTTTTCATCTATGCCCATTACTTTCTCAAAAAAAAGCTTCTGTAAGACGGAAACATCAAGCTGTCTCCAGTCTCTGCTCATATCAGGCGCCATTGAATCCATAGCCTTGTTGCTCTTCAATACAACTACGTAAAATGCGCCATCCCAGCCGTAGATTCCAAACGCATTTTTATTGCTGCCGTGCTCGGTTTTCATTTGCACCAGCATTTTCTGCCTGGCCTGCGCCTTGCCGGCCGGTGAATCGAAGCGATACTGTGTAATCTCAAAATCCGCCTTTATGCCGGCAATCAGCTTTTTGAAATCGAAGCTCTCAAGGCCGCCGATAAGCCGGTGAGTGGCCAGGCATATCAATCCTTCGTGGCAGATGTTGGTAAAAGCTATCATTTGATAAGCAGCCGCCGGATTTTTTGTTTCCTTGTAGTAAGTCAACCCTGTTTCGTAACGGTGATGGCCGTCTGCTATGATGCAGCTTTTCTCCCGCATCATATCTGCAATTGCCTCAATTTCTTTCTTGTCTGTTATCGCAAAAAGCTGATGCCTGACATTTTGCTCATCGATGAAATCTATAAGCGGTTTCTGCACAACAGCTTTTTCAATGATTTTATCTGCGATTTTTTTCTTGTCCTCATAGAGCATAAAAACCAGGCCGAAATTGGCTGCGGTCGCCCGCAGCAGTTTAAGCCGGTCGATTTTTGGCTCATCGAGTGTTCTTTCGTGCGGCCGCACTATTTTGCCGAACTCCTCGAGTTTGGCCAAAGCTATAAAACTAAACCGCCGCAGTTGAACACCGGCCAGCTCAAAATCCTGAACGTAAGCGTAAATCCCTTCGGTCGAATCCTGCTTCAGAACGCCCTTTTCTATCCAGGCCTTAAAAAATTCAGCGGCCCTGGTGTACTGGTTGCTGCTGTCGTTATCGCGGGGCATGGTTTTCCCTTTGGTGATTCGCACGATATTATACTCGCTCTTTTCATAGAGCCTCTGCTGCTGGGCCGAATCGATAATATCATAAGGAGGAGCGATGCAGTTGCCCGCATTGCCGACCACCTTCTCATCGAATCGCAACGCCTTAAATGGCCTGATTTCCATCAAACCGCAGCCGCCTTTTTCCTTTTTGTTCGCTAATGTCGCACTTACACTCATCTTTTTCGCAAAAAATTTTAGAATTGAGAATGCTACTAAAAATCCGGCAAAAAGTCAAACCTGATTAGAAAAGCATTTACCGGCGTGAAATTATTGACTTGCTGATTCGGTTACTTCTTTGCCAGGTATTCGTTCATAGCCACTGCGGCGATTCTGGCCTGACCCATCGCCAGGATAACGGTCGCAGCGCCTGATACAATATCCCCGCCCGCATAAACCCCCGGCACAGACGTCTGCATTGTCTTCTCGTCAACAACGATGGTTCCCCATTTCGTAGTCTTCAACTCCGGCATTGTCTGTGGTATGAGCGGATTGGGGCTGTTGCCGATTGCAACGACAACCGTATCAAGCTCCATAATAAATTCCGAACCCTTGATTGGAACGGGTTTGCGCCGCCCCGACTCGTCCGGCTCGCCGAGCTCCATCCTGATACATTCCATAGCCACAACGCGGTGCCGGTCATCGCCGATAATGCGGGTCGGGTTATTCAGCAGTTTCAATTTAACGCCTTCCTCTTCGGCGTGGTGAATCTCTTCCGTTCTGCAGGGCATTTGTTCTCTCGCCCGACGGTAAACAATCGTCACGTCCGCTCCCAACCGCAGCGCAATCCTTGCCGAGTCCATAGCCACGTTGCCGCCGCCGACGACCACTACCCTATCGCGTTTTATCGGCGGGGTGTCGTATTTCGGGAACAGATATGCCTTCATAAGATTGGAGCGGGTCAGGTATTCATTGGCCGAATAAACGCCCACAAGATTTTCGCCGGGAACATTCATAAAAGACGGCAGGCCCGCACCGCTGCCGATAAACACCGCATTGTAACCCTCTTTCTCCATAAGCTCGCGGATAGTGCTGTTTTTGCCGACGATGTAATCCATCACAAATTTAACGCCCAGCTTTTTCAGGTAATCCACCTCCGCCTGCACAATTGCCTTGGGCAGACGAAATTCCGGAATACCGTAGGTCAACACACCGCCCGTCTGCTGCAGCGCCTCGAAAACCGTTACCTCATGTCCGAGTTTTATAAGGTCGCCTGCAACGGTAAGTCCTGCCGGCCCTGACCCCACAATGGCCACTCGCCTTCCGGTCTTAGCCGCCATTTCAGGCATTGGCATCTGCCCGCTGTTGCGCAGATAGTCGGCAACAAATCGCTCCAGCCTGCCTATCGCCACCGGCTCGCCCTTTATACCAAGAACGCACAGTTTCTCGCACTGCTCCTCCTGGGGACATACACGCCCGCAGACCGCCGGCAGGGCGTTTTGCTCCTTCACTTTCATCGCTGCCTCGATGAATTTGCCCTCTTTTATAAGCGTAATAAAGGCAGGTATATTTATATTGACAGGACAGCCGCTGACGCAGCGAGGGTTCCTGCAGTTCAGGCACCGGCTCGCTTCCAATACGGCCGTTTCTTCGCTGTAGCCGAACGGCACTTCATCGAAGTTTCTCGCCCTGTCCTGCGGCGCCTGTTCAGGCATCGCCTGTCTTGGTATCTTTTCTTTAGCCATTTGCTATATTTTCATACACTTATGTTCGTCATTGTTCGGCGTTACCGGCTCGCTGCGCGCCACCGAATGTATCTCCGCAGCGCTGTATGCCACTCGCCTGTCCCGAACCTCGTCCCAGTCCACAAGGTGCGCATCGAAGAACGGCCCGTCAACGCACGCAAATTTCATCTTCCCGCCTACCGTAAGCCGGCACGCCCCGCACATACCCGTCCCATCAACCATAATCGGGTTAAGCGCAGCCAGCGTCCTGACGTTGTAAGGCTTAGTCTCGTGACCTGTGAGCATCATCATAAAGGGACATCCTATCGCAACGACACAGTCTATCTTTTCGCCCTTTTTCAGTTTTTCCGCAAGCACATCGACAGCGTGTCCCTTTATGCCGTTCGAGCCGTCAATTGTCGATTCGATAAATTCGTCCGCAAAGCCCCTCAGCTTTTCACCGTAATAGCTCAGGTAATGGCTGCGGGCCTCGGTAATAATTATCACGCGATTACCCGCCTTTTTCATCGCTCCGGCAATCGGCAAAATCGCCCCGATTCCGTAGCATCCCGCAGTCAGAGCCACCGTCCCGTAATTTTTAATCTCCAGCGGCATACCCAGCGGCCCTGCAACGTGTTCCAGCCTGTCGCCTTTCCGTAACAAAGCGAGTTTTCTGCTCGACTGCCCCACCTCCAAAATAACCAGCGTGATAGTGCCTTTGGCGGTGTCCCAGTCGCACAATGTGTAAGGCACACGCTCCGATTTTTCATCAACCATCACTATAACAAACTGGCCGGGCAGCGCCTTTTTCGCAACTTCCGGTGCGTTTATCATGATTTCGTGTATGTTCGGCACAATCTCGCGTTTTTCCAGAATCTGGAATGTTCCGCTGCCGCCGGCGATTGCTGTCTCAGCGATTTTTTCACCGTCCAAAGGCAGCTCCCGCAGCCCCAGAACCTTCCCATCGATACGATGTCCCCTGAAATGCGTCCTCCGCAGTTTAGGGTCTATTGCTGCCCCCGGCGCCTTGTCCCTCTCAACCCGAAGCCCTGTGCCTGATATTCCCAATTCTCTTGTTATTTCGCTCGATGATTCATAATTAAAGCCTGATGCTCCCATCGCCTTCGCAAGTTCGCAGATAATTCTCCATTCAGCCTTTGCCTGCCCCGGCGGTTCGCACACCTTGTGCAGCGGTCGTCTCTGGCCCGAATCATCAATAACAGTTCCGTCAATCTCGGTAAACACCGCTGCGGGCAGGACAATATCCGCTCGTTTGCTTATTTCGGTCGGGAAACAATCCTGCACAATCAATAATTCAAGCCTCTTCAATCCTGCCGAATCAATAAAATCACCTGTGGCCAGTACCGCTTTTATGTCGTTCGGCAGTGAGGTTTGCGAAACACCACGCTCATCCGGTTTGATTTCGATATAATTAGGCGACTTCATTACCTCTGTCGTGAATTTCCTGAAAATAAACCTGTCTTCGAGACTGCTGGTTGTATCGCAAACAAACGCAAAGCTGCTGCCGGCAAAATCTTTTAGTTTTCCCGCCGCTGTTTTCAGTGTTTCTTCCCATTCTGTCTGCCGCAGCACCTTGCCTACACGCACATAAGGCCTGCTCAGCCGCTCGCCCCCGTTGAGAAATTCCGCAACCGCAAATCGCCCCAGCACACAAAGCGGCATCCCCTCGTTTACAGCTTTAGTCGCAATTACCTTGTTCTCTTTGGTTCCGACCTCCAATGCACAGGCGGCCTCGCAGAAAATACAGGTTGTTTGCCCAACGTTGTCCGGCTTGCCGAACCATTTTGCATACCGGTCAGACAGGCTCCCCGTCGGGCAGACATCTATGCACGAACCGCAGAATTTACACCCTGACTGGCGCAGAGAACGCTCAAATGCCCCGCCGATATGTGTTTTACCGCTGCGGTCGATGAAATCAATCACCGCTGCGCCGTGCTGATGTTTGCAGATACGCACACACCTGCCGCAGAGAATGCACAGGTTGAGGTCTTTGTCTATGAACGGCTCCGACCGCTCAATCGGCCTGTTATGATAAATCGGTGCAACCGCCAGCTCTATCGGCCCCAGATTCTCCGCCAGCAGCCGAACCTCGCAAAATTCCTTATTATTGCAGGTATGACACCCCGTCGTCCTGCCGGCCTTGTCCGCCCTGGGACGATATTCCTCGCAAAGCTCCCGTTTGCTGCACACTAAACACGCACTCGGGTGTTCGAGCATCATCAGCCCGAGGATATTTCTCCGCAGGTCCTGCAGCGTTTCGGTATTGACCCGCACCACCATTCCTTCAGCCGCCGGCGTCGTGCAGGATGTCGGGTATCCTCGCATACCCTCTATTTCGACCACACACAGCCGGCACGCCCCAAACGGCGATAAACACGGGTGATTGCAAAGATGGGGAACCTGAATATCGTTGCGCAATGCGCATTCGAGGATGCTCTCCCCTTTCTTTGTCGTTACCATTTTTCCGTCTATCGTCAGTTTCACGTTGAATTTCCGCTATTGGTTTATTGTTTTATCCTTCTTTCTTTACGCTGCTCGTATCTGGTCAGTTCGCCGCTTTTGCGATAAATGGCAGCATAAATCTCCGGGCAGGTATTCAGGCACATCCCGCACCGGATGCATATCTGCTGGTCGATGACGTGCGGCTTCTTTCTCTCTCCGCTGATAGCCTTGACCGGGCAGACCAGCGCACAGGCGCCGCAGCCGGAACATCTGTCCCTGTCGATGTGATAGCTAATCAGTTTACTGCAAACAAATGCCGCACATTGCTTCTTCTCAATGTGTTCTTCATATTCTTTTTTGAAGTACCGCAGCGTTGTCAGCACAGGGTTAGGCGCCGTTTGTCCCAGCCCGCACAGCGAGCCGTTTTTAACGGTCTGTGCGATTTTTTCGAGCAGCTCGACATCGGCCATTCTGCCCTGGCCGGCTGCTATGCGTTCCAAAATTTTCAGCATAGCTGCCGTCCCCACCCTGCACGGCACGCACTTGCCGCAGGACTCTTCCTGCGTAAACGACAGAAAATACCGTGCAATATCGACCATACAACTGTCTTCATCGAGTATAATCATTCCGCCGGAGCCCATAATGCTGCCGGCCCTGGTTAATGACTCGTAATCGACCGGCAGGTCTATCTTTTCCGCCGGTATGCACCCGCCCGATGGTCCGCCAGTCTGCACCGCCTTGAGCGCCTTGCCGCCGGGGATGCCGCCGCCGATGTCATATACAATTTTTCTCAGGGTGATGCCCATAGGCACCTCGACCAGGCCGGTGTTGTTGATTTTGCCCACCAGCGCAAAGGTCTTTGTCCCTTTGCTGGATTCGGTGCCGTAGCAGGCAAACCACTCTGCCCCGTTGCACAGTATCGGCGGGATGCTGCCGAGCGTCTCTACGTTCTGAATGACCGTCGGCCTGCCCCACAATCCGCTGACCGCAGGATACGGCGGACGAGGTCGCGGCATACCACGCCGGCCCTCAATCGAGGCTATCAGGGCGGTCTCCTCACCGCAGACAAACGCTCCGCTTCCGCGATTTATGGTAATGTCGAAACTAAAGTTGCTTCCGAGTATGTTTTTGCCGAGCAATCCCACCTCCCGGCAGTTTTCAATAGCGTTTTGGAGATGTTTCACCGCGAGAGGATATTCGTGCCTGACGTAGATGTATCCCTCGTCGCTGCCGATGGCATAAGCGCCGATGAGCATCCCTTCCAGAACGTTAAACGGGTCGCCCTCCATAAGGGAGCGGTCCATAAAAGCGCCGGGGTCGCCCTCATCGCCGTTGGCTATAAAGTATCGCTTTTCGCCGCCCGCATTGACGCACGCTCGCCACTTGGCCGCCGTCGGGTATCCGGCACCGCCCTTGCCTCTCAGTCCGCTTTTTGCGACCTCGTCAATAACGCTCGCCGGCTTCATATTCAGCGCCTTAACCAGACCTGAAAAGCCGTCTGCCGCAAGATAGTCATCGAGCGACACAGGGTCAACCTGACCAATATTCCTCAATGTGATTCGCATCTGGTGGGAATAAAACGGGATTTCCGAATACTGCTCGATATATTTCTCGGTCTCTGGGTCGCGGTACACCAGTTCCCTGATAATCTCACCATCAAGAACGGTCTTCTCCACAATCTCTGCCACCGATTTTGCCGAGACCCGCTGGTACAGAATCCCCGAAGGCAAAAAGGAAACAATGGGCCCGCGCTCGCAGAAGCCGTGACAGCCGGTCGTCTTGACCGCCAGTTCGACCTTCATATCGATGCCGCGATTTTTAAGCTCACGCCGAAATGCCTCAGCAACTTCAGCCGAGCCGTTGGACAAACACCCCGTCCCGCCGCAGACCAGAATCGTCTTTTTAACGGCCGATTTTGCTTTTTTTGCCTCCTGCCGCCGCCGCTCAAGTTCCTGCACGTTCTTCAGACGCATCAATCATCCCCTCCCTTGCCTGCCCCAGCGGCCTTGTCCCCATATTGTGAAATTATGGCCGGCACTTTTTTTGCCGCAACCGCAGCGTGCACTTTACCATCCACCGTAACAACCGGCGCAAGCGCACAACACCCAAGACACGCAACCCGCTCAAGATTGAACCTGCCGTCAGCGGTCGTTTCACCGGCCTTTGTGCCGAGGCACTGCTCGAACTGCACCAGAATCTGATGCCCCCCTCGCACGTGACAAGCTGTTCCCTGACATACCCTGATGGTATGCTCGCCCGGAGGCACAAACCGGAATTGCGCATAAAATGTGGCGACACCATATATCTCGTTGGCAGATATGCCTGTCTGCTTCTCCATCTCTTCAAGGGCATTCCGGGGCAGATAACCGAATTTTTCCTGTATGTCCTGGAGGATTGGTATCAGGCTTCCCCTGTCTGCGGGGTGCCCTGCCAGAATATCTGCGATACCGGTCTGATTTTCTTTTATTTGTCCAGCCATTGCTTGAAACCCTGCTAAGTCTGATTTACTTGCAAAAGCTCCTTTCGGTTCTATTTTAAAGTGGTAACAGGCGACAAGTGCAGGCCCATGGATTGACTAATAAGGTCTGTTGCACGTTATCAGAGCAGCTCATCAATCGCAGCGGCAATATTTTTTTTACTGGTTAAGCCTACCCACTTCTTTTTGACCTGCCCGTCTTTGAACAGGATAAGAGTAGGTATGGCGTTTATGCCGAATTCTATGGCGCTGTCGCGGGCCTCATCGGTGTTCAGCTTGCATATCTTGGCCCTGCCGGCGTATTCATTTGCAACTTCCTCGATAATCGGGGCCATCATCCTGCACGGACCGCACCACGGCGCCCAGAAATCAACAAGCACCGGGACATCAGTGTTATGAACGACCTCATCGAAAACAGCGTCCGTCAGCTCAATCACGCTATCAGCCATTATGCGGTCCTTTCTTGCCTTTACCTATAAGCAACTCTTATTCTATCCCGGAATGAAGGGTGTGTCAAACACTAAATTTTATGTCTTATTGTGCGGTGTCTTCCTGCTCGATGAGTTCGATTTCTTCCTTTTCATCGGGCAGAACGCCTGCCTTGCTTTTCGGCGGCAATTCGACAATCGGAATGGCGGGCTGCTGCTTATCTGCCGTAGCTGCTTCAGCGGAGGCGGATTGCTGCTGCGCCTGGGCAAGCTGACTATCGCTCGCCTCGACTGCTGCAAGAATGGCCTTTTGCACAGCCTGTTCAGCCGGCTCCTCGGTCAAGGCACGCAGATATATTGCGGCTGAAGCCTCATCCTGCTCCGTCCAGACAAGTTTGTTTCGCACCAGCTCAAGAAGCGCCAGGAAAAGCCCTATCATTACGAGGCGGTTGTTTCGACCTTCAAAAATTCTCTCAAAACTCATCGGCCCCTCGGCCTGCAAACGATGCAGAACCTCTATTTGATACAGGTCGATAGGCGTATCATCTTTGATAAGGCTTATATCAATATTTGCGCCGGTGGCCCTGCATATCGAGTCGAAGGCCTCCAGCAGGTCCCAGATGCTGACCTGCTCAATATCAATCTGCGGCTCCTCGCCCGGCTTCAACTGCTCAAGTATTGTGCCAGGCCGGGCGAAATGTTCCTGCTGCTCCTCGGCGGCGCTACTGAGCAGATTGGCGGCGTCCTTGAACCTCTTATATTCCAGAAGCTGGCGAATAAGCTCCGCACGAGGGTCTGCAAGGTCATCGGTCTGCATTCCCTCGATGTCCGCCTTCGGCAGCAGCATCGCCGACTTTATGTGCATCAGTGTCGCAGCCATTACCAGGAAATCGCCGGCCAAATCGATGTCAAGATTCTTGAGTATTTCAATATAGCGAAGATACTGGTCTGTTATCTTGGCGATGGAAATGTCGTAAATATCCACCTCTTCCTTGCGGACAAGATAAAGCAGCAGGTCCAAAGGCCCCGCGAATATGTCGATATTTACGCGATAATCAGACAATTATTCCTCCAGTTTTTCATCGGATTCCAGAATTTCTATTGCCCTGCCGGCGTCATTGCTTAGAACCTGTATCTCAATTCTAAAAGGCTCTATCTGGGGAAAACTGGTCATTAAATTCTCGCCGACAATCACAGACTTGATACCGCCGGCCTCCAGACGCATCTGGGCTATATGCGCCCTGAAGCTGTCTGAAAATTGAGCAACAGTTACAAGCTTATCAGACATTTGTTAAGTCCAGTCCAACGGCTCTTCGCACTTTCGCAAGTGTTTGCAATGCCACAGCTTTTGCCCGATGGGCGCCGTCGGCAAGCACTTTTCTGACATAATCAGGATTTTTTTCAAGCTCGGCCCTTTTTTTCCTGTAGGGCCTGAAATATTCTATCGCCAGTTCAGCAAGACGTTTTTTTGCGTCGCTGTAACCTATGCCGCCTGTATGGTACTTGTTTTCCCACTCTGATAGTTCGTCCGGTGAGGCAAATAACCTCAGAAGTGCAAAGACATTGCACTTATCTGGGTCTTTGGGCGCTTCTACCGGCGTAGAATCCGTAACGATACGCATAACCTTTTTTCTGACGCTTTCCGGCGGCTCAAATATCTCGATAGTATTTCCGTAGCTCTTGCTCATCTTTCGGCCATCAATGCCCGGTACTACTGCCACGGACTCGATGATGTACTCCTTCGGTATGGTAAAAACCTCGCCGTAGGTGTTGTTAAACCGGATGGCAATATCGCGTGTAACCTCAATGTGCTGCTTCTGGTCTGCGCCGACAGGCACCAAATCGCTTTTATAAATCAGAATATCAGCAGCCTGCAAAACGGGATATGCGAACAGGCCCTGGTTGGGGCTTATGCCCTGGGCCACCTTGTCCTTATAGCTTGTGCATCGCTGCAGAAGTCCCATCGGCGTTATGCAGGAAAGAATCCAGGTCAGTTCCGTAACCTCAGGCACATCGGACTGCCGCCAAAAAACGGTTTTTTGGGTATCGAGACCCAGAGCAATGTAATCCATCGTAACATCGAGGCTGTACTGAGAGACCTCTTTCGGCGCCGGGTTGCTGGTAAGAGCGTGGTAGTCTGCTATGAAGTAGAAGCACTGATGTTCAGCCTGCAACTGGATATGCTGGCGTATTGCGCCGAAGTAGTTGCCTATATGAAGCCTGCCTGAAGGCTGTATTCCCGAAAGAACCCGCAAATTTGCCTCCTGAGATAAAAATACTGAAATTTAGGCTAAAGATTTCCCCAAAGGGTATAGTTTTGTGCGAAAGAAGTCAAGAATTTACCTGCCTTGAGCGGAAAATTAGGCTGGTTTGGCTCAAAATTGCTTAAAAACTTTCAGGGAAAGTTCAAAAAGGCACCCAAAAGACACGCTGGTATGCACAGCAAATCTGTGATATGAAATAGAAGGTAAAAATTAACGTGCAGGAGGAGAGATACCGGTTAAAATGGGAAATTGCAGAATAAAAGGCCGGTGGGGTCTGGAGAACGAAACAGAGAAATGATAGAACCGAAACAGCCGAAGCCGGAGGAAATTCAGACAAAGTTTCAGTGTCGGATGCATTGGCGGATGAACCGGCGCTGTAATTTCAATTGTGCATACTGTTTTCGGGATTTGCCGGACGAGGACAGGCAGACAGAAAACCCCGCGTGTGGAAAGTACTCTGCCGAGCATATCGCACAGCGATTTGATGAGACGGGGAAAGTATGGCGAATTTATATGACGGGAGGCGAACCGCTCTTGTATACCGGCTTTGTAGAGCTTGCGAAGGCGCTGACGAGACGACATTGCATATCGGTAAGCACAAATCTGTCGACGGCGAATGCGTATGAGCTTGCCGAGGAAGTCGAGAGCGAGCGAATTGTACCGATTAAAGCAAACCTGCACATATCGGAGCGAGAGAAAAGCAAAAACGGACTGAAAGAGTATTTGGAGAAATTTCTGCGTTTTCAGGAGCGAGGGTTCGACATTCGGCTGGTGTATGTTGCGTATCCTCCGCTTTTTGGCCGAATTAAACAAGATTTGGAACGGTTCCGCAGTGAAGGAGTCAGGCAGATAGAGGTAAAGGTATTTCAAGGCAGGTATGAGGGCAGACGTTATCCCCGCGACTATACGGACCAGGAACAGACGTTTATAAGAGGGTTTGGACTGGATAATTGCGAACAGCAGATTTTGACGTCTCGCGTGTCTTTTCTCGGCAGAAAATGCCAGGCAGGCCATCTGGCCTTCTATATGGACATATCCGGCAACGTGACACGATGCGTCACATTGAAAGAGAATTACGGGAATCTCTTCGAGGGAACGTTCAGGCCCGGCGACTCGTTGCGCCGCTGTCCGGTGAGGAAATGCGGATGTGCCTATCAGGGGATTAACCTTACGGGGACTGCCGGCTCTGTCGCTCCACCGAATATTGTTTTGCGGCCCGTACAGTTTTCCGTGGCTGTCGGCGAGCTGATTGCCCGGCTGAGCAGTAAAGTGTCAAAGTGAGGCCAATCAGCGGCCAGTTTAGATATTGTTGGGCGGTAAGGATACACCTCATACAAACCACGATGCGATTCGCAGGAGCAGGCGTTCCGTAAATCCTCTGGCGTAAGAAGTAGTCCGCAGAGTATCTTTTATTATCCGGGCTATGCCGCTGTCACCCTGCGGAGTGAGGGTGTTTGAGATATTTTCGGTTTCGCTGGTTTCGTATTCATAGCCTCTTATTACGACGGCGGGTATACCGGCGTTTACCTGGCCGAAGAGCAGGGCTGAAGCTGCGGTAAGCTCGTTGGCGACCAAATCCATCCCGCCGAATTTTGGTTTGCCGAAGAGGTCTTTTTTGCCGAACATCTTCGAGCGAGGCTCAATGCCTGATGAGCCGACAGCCAAATCCATTGTGCCGAAGGGCACCATCTCGGTATCGGCCAGAATTACTGATAGTTTCAATCCGCAAATATTCTGAATCTGCTCTCTTATGTCTCTTGCGGCCTTGTCTGGGTCTTCCGGCAGCAGGCTAACGGTATCGCCGGGATGATTTGAGCTGTCGATGCCGGCGTCGCAGGTGTGTATAGACCCTTGTCTGCTTTTTGTTATGCAGATGATGCGTTCGTGTTCGATAAGCTCATCGCTGCAATGCGTATCCTTTGAGGCAGCCATAATCTGCTGTTTGATGATGCCTCTCAGCGGCAGGATTGCGAGGATTTGGTGCCCGACGTCGAAAATTAACTGTACCCATCTGGGGTCTTTGCCGGTTTTTTTCGATATATAGAGGGCCTTTTTGCCGGGGGTAACTTCGCTGAGTTTCCTTGTCAGTCCCATCGCCTTTGATATTATTTTGCTGGTCAGGACGATGATGTCTTTTTCCTTCAGGCCGCCGACTTCATTTTTTGCACAATCCACGATAATCTGCGCAAGATTATCGCCTGGTTTTATTTCGGGTATAGTCTGCAATCCCAGCACTTCTATTTTCTTCATAAGCTCCCCGTGAAATATTTGAACCTAATCCACCGTTTTTAGCAGGCCGTTTATACACACATCGTCGCCAAGACGTTTGATATCAACATAATGTAAACCGGCTGCTTTAGTCACTTCGGTCATTGATTCACTTATGTTCACGTTTCCCTGTGCGCCGAGTATTTTTGGGGCGATATAGACGCAGATTTCATCAGCCAATTGCTCTTTCAAAAATGAGATGATTACCTTTGCCCCGCCTTCGACGAGCAGTTGTGCGATGCCGCGATTAACCAATTCTTTGAGCAAAAATTTCAAATCGAGTTTTCCCTGTTTTGCCGGCACGGCAAGCAATTCGGCGCCTTTATCGACAATTTCTTTTGCCTTTCGGGATTTTGATTTTATTGTCTGGCGGCCTGCTGCAATCAGGGTGGGAAATTTTTTTGCGGTAGTCAATAATTTGCAATCCAAAGGTATTTTTAAGAAACTATCCAGCACAATCCTGACAGGCTTTTTGTCTTTGCTCGGCCTGGGTGTTAATAAGGGGTCGTCTGCAATTACAGTGTTTATGCCGACCAATACCCCCTGAACTCTGCGGCGCAACCTGTGTGCATCTTTTCTACTTTTTTCGCAGGAAATCCAACGCTGACCGCTGGTGGAAGTCATTTTGCCGTCTATGCTCTGCGCCCATTTCAGTATTACCCAGCATTTGCCGGTTGTAGCGAATTTCATAAATGGTGCATTCAACAATTCGGCCTCTTTTTTACAGACTCCCGTCTGCACATCAATACCTGCTTTTTTTAGCTGTTCGATACCTTTTCCGTTGTTATGTTTCGACGGGTCAATTGTTGCAGCAACAACCTTCGCCGGTTTTGCGGCAATAATCGCCTCAGTGCAGGGCGGCGTTTTTCCGAAATGGCAGCAGGGTTCAAGCGTAACATATATTGTTGCCCCTTCGGGATTGTTTCCTCTTTTTTTGCAATCCTCGATAGCGTTAATTTCAGCGTGTTGGCCGCCAAATTTTTTGTGCCAGCCTTTGCCGATGATTTTGTCATTTTTGACGATGACACAGCCGACCGCCGGGTTCGGCTCAACGGTGCCGATACCTCGCTGTGCCAGCTTTAACGCCAACTGCATATACTCGATGTCACGATTATCAAGCATTTTCGCCAATCAATTTCAGAAAGTGCTTTTCGTCTATTATTTTTACCCCCAACTGCTGGGCTTTATCGATTTTGCTGCCAGGTTCTTTGCCGGCCAATACGAAATCGGTTTTTTTGCTTACGCTGGACGAAGTTTTCCCACCCGCCTGTTTGACCGCCTGTTCTGCCTGCTGCCGTGTCAGTGTCTCCAGTGTTCCGGTAACTACTATTGTTTTGCCGGCCAGTTTGTCGCTGCGTGTAAGTTTTTGATGTTCCAAGTTTATCGCTTTTTTTAATTCTTCAATGATAGAGCGATTTTTCTCATCGCGGAAATAGTCATATATACTCTTTGCCATTGTCGGTCCAATCTGGTCTACGCTTCCAAGCGTTTCCTGGCCGGCATTCATCAATTCATCCAGAGAGCCGAAATGGTCGGCGAGAATCTGGGCCGATTGACTTCCGATATGGCGAATACCCAGCGCCGCAATAAACCGCCATAGCGGTCGGTTCTTACTTTTCTCAATGCTGTCGACTATATTCTGGGCGCTTTTGTCTGCCAGTCTTTCCAGTTCGACCAACTGCGACTTTTTGAGTTTATAAATATCCGCAAAATTTTTGACCAGCCCCGCATCAACTAATTGCTCAATCAGCGCAGTCCCGAGGTTTTCGATGTCCATCTGGTCTCTGCCTGCGAAGTATCGCAGTTTTTCCTTCAGTTGTGCCGGGCAGTTTGAGCTTATGCACCGGACATAGACGCCATTTTCATCTTTTTCGACTTTTGAGCCGCATTCAGGACATTCGGCGGGCGGGCTGAATGATTTTGCACCTGCTTTTCTGAATTCTTTTTTTACTTCGACGACCTGCGGAATGATTTCGCCTGCCTTTTCGACAATTACCGTATCGCCGACCCTGACATCGAGCCTATCGATTTCATCGAAATTGTGGAGACTCGCCCGTTTGACCGTTGTGCCCGCCAGTTGGACCGGCGAGAGGTTGGCCACCGGCGTCAAAATTCCTGTTTTGCCGACCTGAACGTCAATCGACAGAACGGTTGTCTGCACCCGTTCAGCGGGAAATTTATACGAGATGCACCACCGCGGCGCCCGGCCTGTTGCGCCGAGTATGTCACGCTGGTCGAAACGATTGACCTTTATTACCATACCGTCTATGTGGTAATCCAGCCTGTGCCGCTTTTCGTTCCACTGCATGCAAATCCCGATTACCTCTTCTATATCCTTTGCCTTTTTTATATCAGGATTGACCGGCAGGCCCAGTTCCTTGAACTTTTGTAAGGTTTTGTAGTGGTTTTCGGCAAGAGGCGCCGACATTTCGCCGGTGGCATAAGCAAAAAATGAGAGGTTTCTGGCGGCGGTAATCCTCGCATCGAGCAGTTTCAAAGAGCCTGCGGCTGCATTTCGGGGGTTGGCAAACAAAGGCTCGCCGGATTCGGCTCGCAGCCTGTTCAATTCCAGAAATGCTTTGGTCGGCATATAGACCTCGCCTCGCACTTCCAGCACGCCGGGGGCTTTTTGGCCATCTATCAGCACAAGCGGTATTGCTTTTATTGTGCGGACGTTTGCGGTAACATCATCCCCTACATCGCCGTCTCCGCGTGTCGCCGCCGTAACAAGAACGCCTTTTTCGTAACGCAGACTTATCGCCAGGCCGTCTATCTTCAGCTCAACGACATAGTCATAATTTTTGCTGCCGATGCCTTTTGCCACCCTTTGGTCGAATTCTCTCAGCTCATCTGCGTTGTAGGTGTTGTCCATACTCAGCATCGGCACAGCGTGTCTGACGGTTGCGAAACCTTCCAGCGGCCTTTCGGAAACCCGCTGCGTAGGCGAATCCGGCGTAATAAACTGAGGGTTTGCCTGCTCAAGCTTTTTCAGTTCCGCAAAGAGCTTGTCGTATTGCTCATCGCTGATTTCCGGCTGATTGAGAACATAATACAGGTAGTCGTGCCTGCGGATTTCGCTGCGCAGCCTCTCGATTCGCTTTTTTGCGTCTTCAGCCATAGTATGTTATTTTATATGCTGTAAAGGGCTGTTTGCAAACAATTTGATTACTGCTTTGCCTTTTTGTAAAGCTCCAGTTGGCTGCGTATTATGTTTGCCAGTTGTTCATCCCCCTGCGCCGAAGTCAGCGGCAGCGCCGCTTCTGCGGCAGATATTGCATCATCAATCCGACCGGCTGCCGCATAAGCGACAGACAATGTTGCCAGAACCACTGGGTTACGATACTGTGTGAGTTTCGCCGCACGCTCGGCAAAGACAATTGCCTGTCGGGTGTCTCGAATATTCGGGTCAGGGTGCGTAGCCAGTATTAGCGATATATCATTTAACGGCAGTATCCAGTCAGGCCGAAGCTGCAGCGCCTGTCGAAAGGCAATGACCGCCTCATTGAGTTTGCCCTGTGCCTTCAGAGCGGCGCCAAGTTTATAGTACGCATCAGTATTGCTCGGTTTAGTCTGTATAGACAGGCGCAATTGGCTGATGGCATCATCCACCTTACCCTGTGACAGCAGCGCAATGCCGAGGTTGTAATGTGCTTCGCCGTCACTGGGTTTAACCTGTAAGGCCTGCCGGAAATAGCCGATGGCCTCATCGGTCCTGCCCTGAAGTGCGGCGGCAAGACCGAGATTTGTATATGCATCGGCATAGGCTGGTTTTACATATAGCGCCTGTTGAAAACAACTAACAGCCTCATTGAGTTTGCCCTGTGCCAAAAGAGCGCCGCCAAGATTATTGTACGCCGATTCCTCTGCCGGCTCCAGCCGAGCCGCCTGACGATAATGATATATCGCCTCGTCAATTCTGCCTTGCAGCAAGAGGGCATTGCCGAGGCCGTTATGTACCGGAGCTGAATTTGGGCTTAGCTTTAACATATACTTATGTAAACTTACGGAATCCTGCCAATATACCAGATATCGCCGCGTTGCTGTAATCTCCCCACAGACTAATACTGATAAGACGGCTATTGCCGCTGCCCGTATCTTCGCGGCGTTGATTGTGTTCAACATATTCCACAACCAGCCGAAAAAAGATGCTAATGCCATAAGCAGGCCTATCGAAGGTAAATAGGCAAATTTGTCGGAGGCTATCACGTTAGTGAAGCCTATGACCTGCATAGTAGGCAAAACGGCAATGAAGAATATCAGCCAGCCGGTCAGCACCGCACGTGTCCAGCGTAACGAAAGAACCAGCAAAAAAATCAATACGAGAGTCCCTATGACACCAGCTAACACCATTGGTTGAGATAAATTCAATGGTTCGGGAAACGGATAGTGCGAGGTAAGATTTACCGGCCAGACCATCTTATAGAGATAGAAAATTATGTTGTGGCAAAGTACCAAAAATATGCGTTCAATCCCAAACCGGCTGGGCAAAACCGTGCTGGCAGTGCGACTTTGTGAAATATAAGTTATAATAGCAAATATACCGCCAAGCACAAAAAACGGCATCTTTTCGAAAATCAGCTTCGTTGCCTGAGTCTTAAGTCTGGAGTCTTGAGTCTGGAGTCTATTCAGCGGCCAATAATCCATAAGCAGCATCACAACAGGCAGTGGTGTGCTTGTCGGCTTGGACATCAATGCAAGCAGATATGCAACGAGACTGCCAACGTAAAGCGAAACAGTCGTGCGTCGTGCGTGGTGTGTCGTGCGTGAATAAACATAAAAAATCAGCGACCATAATGAGAAAAATGCTGCCAGGAGTGTTTTGCGTTCCCCTATCCACGGTATCGGCTCAACGGTCATAGGATGCACACCGAAAAGCAGGCCCACACCCGCTGCTACCCAGATGGTTCGACTTCGCTCACCACGAGTTTGACCAAACAACAGGTAAAGCAGCACAATTATCAAAGCGGTATTTGCAACGTGCAAAATAAGACTGGTGCGGTGAAATGGCATAAGGTTATTTTCCCGCCCGCCGAGAGCGTAATCGAGCATCAGCGAAATCATCGCCAGCGGCTGATAGTAGCCTGCTACGGTTGACGGCTCCAGTATTTCGGTAAGGAACCGCCTGGCAGATGCCAAGCCCGGGGTTTGCACCAGCCCATTGTTGATAAAATACTGTTGGTCATCAAATGACAATGCCTTTGCGGACAATACGGGCCAATGGGCGGCCAAGACAAAAGAACAAACAATAATTATTAAAACCGCCGCCAATCTAATTTTTGAATTAAATCGCTTCGAGAGCATTGCACCCTGCTATTTTAGAGTTTTTCCCTGTTTATAAGTTTCCAACTGCCGGCGGGCAAAATCAGTCAATCGGCCGTTTCGCTCAGCCACAGCTATATCCAGTGCCTTCTGCGCCGTCACTGCCGCCTCATCAAACCTGCCTTTGGCTGCATACGCCGCTGAGAGGGAAATGAGAATCGTGGCATTTTGATACTTCGTCAAAGTCGCTGCCGGTTCAATATGCGAAATCTACTCATCGAGTCTGCCTTTGTCCATCAGCATATATCCCAAATTGCTGTGTGCCGCTGCATAATCGGGTTTTATCCGTATAGGAAGAAAGTAATGACTGATTGCATCATCTGTCCTGCCCTTCTGTCGCAATGCGTTTGCCAGATTGTTATGTGTGTCGGCATCATCGGGGTTTATCGTCAAAGCTTTACGATAGTGGCTTATAGCCTCGTCGAGCTTGCCTTGTGATTTGAGAATATTGCCGAGATTGTAATGGGCTTCAAAAAAGTTCTGCTCGGCCTGCAATGCCATTTTATATTCGCCGATAGCTTCTCCAGATTTGCCTTGAGCCGCCCTTGAGCCGCCCTTGAGCCGCGCTTTGCGGTAGTGAATTTCGGACTCTTCAAGCCTGTTCTCTGCTTCAATCACTACCGCCAGATTGTAGTGTGCTTCTGCATAATCCGGATTTATTTGAACCGCATGCTGATAGTATTTAATGGCCTCCTGAATTTTGCCTCTGAGTATTTATTCGCTGCCTGTGTTGGTCAGCGTCATTGCCTGCATTATGTTTTTAGGCACTATCGGCCAGTTGGACACGACTCCTGCTGCAATTATCGCCGCAATACAGGCAACAATGTGAGCAGAGGAGGTGCTTCGCAGAAAACGCCGGCCTTCCACCAGTCCGTCAGACACAAATAAAACCAGAAACGGCACAACCGGATATCGATACCGTCCGAATACGTAAAAAATCACCACACTTGCACTGTAAAATACCGGCATAAGATAAAAAGGCCAAAGTTTTTTACGCTGCCCCCATATTGCGCACATACCGAAAAGCGATAACGGTGCAATAAGACCGAAATGAAACACAAACCCACTCAGCCGAAGCGGCGCAGACCAGTTCATATAGGTATACTCGTCTTCGGTGTCGGCAATCTCTGTGGCGTTGCAGACAAGTACAGCCTTCTTCAACATAAGCAGCAGCCACCGGCTGGGGTCTGATTTAATATAATCTATAGTTTGTCCAGTCCAGTAAGCTGATACTTCCGCGGGGCTGAGTTTCCTGCCGGTGGCTTTCTCCGCAAGCTGCGTATCGTCATCCAGCTCGAATCTGGCGTGTCCTCGTCCCTGGCGCATTGGCCTGTAAAAGCCGGTAGCGTTCTCGCCGTTGCCGATGTAGAAATTGCGACCAAAGTTTGACGTGGTCAGAAGATAATGGCCGCCTATAATTTTATTTCGAATCACAACCGGCAGCAGCAAAACCGCCGACCCTGCCAGAAAAACAGCCGCAAAGACAAGTTGTCGGCCTCCCAGATTTCGATAATGCACCAGCAGCCAGAAAACTATGACAGCAATAAATATCAGGGCATTTTCGCGTGTCAGGACCATACACCCCATAACCAGGCCGGCCAAAAACCACAGCAATCCGCGGTGAGGCTCGGCAATCAGCAGACTCAAAAGCCATATCGTCAGGCAAAGAAAAAGTCCGTCCAAAGCGGTTTTGTGAAACAGGCCGTCATAAAAAATTGCCGGTGCATAAAAGGCAAGTATTAACCCTGCCAGCAAACCGACCGGCTTCGACAATAATCGTCTACCGGCATCTGCCAGCAGCACGCAGGAAAATGAGCCGATAATGATTTGAATCAGCCGGACAACTAATACGCTACTGCCGAATACCTTGTAGACTATCGCCAAAAAATATGCATAAAGCGGAGGATGATAGAATACCTTATTGCCGAGCCAGTCGCCGCCGGCAATTTGCCGGGCCCAGGCGTCGTAAATTTCGGCATCCCCCATCGACAGTTCGAAAAATGGAGCTATGCGGATTTGCCAGAGATGAATGCCCCTGACGGCCAGCGCCAAAACAAAAATCAATATGCAAATGACCGGCCACTTGAAATAATCCCGCTGCCCAGTGGAGACTTTACCCGCATCCATAACACAGATTATAGCTTTTTTGTTCTGCAACTCAAGATGGTGCCAATAATCCCTGAAAAGCCCAGTTTTCTGATAGTGGACGGCGGGCGAGGCACGCGAAGACCATAGGAGGCCAAAACGGCTTTTGGACGTGAATTTCTGGATTTTTACCGACTTTGACAGCATAATTTGTAAAAAAAAGGGGTCAGATTGTTGATATACAAAGGAATTTTTGGTATCATAAAGGATTGAAAGTTGTGGAAATCTTTCAGAGTATGATAAATGGGAGATTCCGGGTTAGGTTTATAAAAGGCTTGACAGTAAAAGGAGGAGCGAAAAATGTCTAAGAAACTGATATGTTTAGCTGTAATGTGCCTTCTGGCGGCAGCGAGTGGACAAAATATAATCCTCGCGGATGATGATTCACCGCATCAGCAGGAACAACCACGTCCTATCAAATTAGGGACAAGCGGAGGAAATATCAATGACAGCAGTTCGGCGTTCTGCTGCGGCGGAACATTAGGCTCATTGGTAGAGGGCGGTGGTGTTCAATACATTCTGAGTAATAATCATGTGCTGGCTCGCACGAACATAGGTCTGCCGGGAGAACAGATTATTCAGCCCGGCCTTATCGACCAGAACTCGGCATGTTACAAAGACACGACCGACACTGTGGCCAATTTGAGCGAATTCGTTACGATAAGGTTTAAGAATAAAGGGGTTACGCCTTTGAATGAGGTTGATGCGGCGATTGCCCAGGTCGTGTCAGAAGCAGTAGAGCCAAACGGAGCTATTCTGGACATCGGCACCGTCAGTTACGAAATAGTAGAACCGGGTATCCGCCAGCCCGTTAAAAAAAGCGGGAGAACCACAGGGCTTACCATTGGCACTGTAGACGCCATCAATGTAACTGTAGATGTCAGCTACACAAAATATTGCGGAGGCGGAGGCACTCAGACGGCGCGATTTGTGAACCAGATTAGTATAGCAGGCGTCAGTTTCTGCGGAGCCGGTGACAGCGGCTCACTTATTGTTGAAAATGTCGCATCAAACCCTCGCGCAGCAGGTCTGCTGTTTGCCGGCAACTCTAATGGCAGTGTAACTATTGCAAACCCTATAAGTGCCGTTCTTAATGCCTTTGACGTTGCTATGCCGGGCGGGACTTCACCCCCGCCGGGACCGACGGGTAGCATAAAAGGCACGGTCACAAACAGCGCCAATAGAGCGCCTATCCAGGGAGCGACAGTCAGGGTGGACAGCGGCCAATCGGCAACAACGGACATCAGCGGTGCGTACATTATTACCGGAGTTGCGGTCGGCGCTCATTCTGTCACAGCGTCTGCTGCCGTGTTCAAATCACAAACCAAGACTGCAACAGTCAATGACGGTGCGGAAACGACTGTCGATTTTGCCTTGAAACCGGTCAAAGGACGAGCAAACCATCGTCCACAGGAAGCGATTGAACATGCCGTGAAAGTGAAAAACCGCCACGAGCAGAATATGCTCCAGATTGATGGTGTGGTGGGCATAGGTGTAGGACTGTCCGGGACAGAAGCCCCTGCCATTAAGATTTATCTGAAGGAAGACCGGCCTGAAACGCGGTCACGAATCCCGGCAGCGCTTGATGATGTGCCTGTGCAGGTAGTGGTTACCGGTGCGATTGAGGCCATTTAACCGGCGATTTTTGAAAGAATTCTCTGAACACAAATAACTGAAAGGCTGTAAGTTAACTGCTCACAGCCTTTTTATTTTTATAGCCTGCCGGTTTACGGTAAACTCGGTTTTTTGCGGTGGATACAAAACACAAACGGTCAAGCGAAAGCTCTTCGCATCTTTGTATCCGCTATATATACTGCTTACGATTGAGTTTTCCTGTTTTCAGGCGGCCTGAATGTGAAAATTTTCGGTCAGCAGCATCTGCAATTCCGGCAAATATTTCTTTCTCTTTCGGAAAAAACTCTCGCATGCCCGCTTGAATTCACCAAACGTCTCATAGTACCGATTGTTCAGCACTTTTTTCTTAAAAAACTTCCAGTACCGTTCAATCAGATTCAGATTC
>Ga0315276_10000321_pt1 | contig 40456 bp, 33 predicted proteins | sample YL17G05_0_MG_FD_204542 | JGI IMG/M metagenome (GOLD analysis project Ga0315276, IMG submission 204542) | Sediment microbial communities from Yellowstone Lake, YNP, Wyoming, USA - YL17G05_0 | ecosystem: Environmental > Aquatic > Freshwater > Lake > Sediment | place: USA: Wyoming | collected...
GGCTTGCAATAGGGTAGGTCTTCACCACGCAGGGTTTTGGAACACTTATGGCGATTTTGAAACGCTACGCGGGGAAAAAATTAAAAAAATCGCAATTCCCCGCCTCAACTGCGAAAGTTGGGCTAAACTTGCCCCGTGATAATCACTACCAACTGTTCACCCTCATCCGGTGTGAGGTCCACCGCTTTGACCGGTCCCAGATGCAGCCATGATCCGGCAGCGATGGCTTTCTTTTCAATCCCGGCTGTAATCATACCACACCCGCGAAGAACAGTTATCGTTGCCTGGGACCATTTTGGCTTGATGTGCAATCGCTGGCCCAGTTGTAAGCAGATCAGTTCGCTCTTTAGCCCGCTTTGTTGACCAAGAACTACCCGGCATGGACCGGCACTGCTGAAATTTGCCTGGCTGATCAAATCGACCGCCGTCCAAATTGCCTGGGGCGTTTCTGCGTCCTCGGTATTGGGCCGGGCCGATAAATCCTGTTTTGTGTTAGTTTCCCGCTTTGGCGTCATTCCGCCGACATCTCTGCCAGCGTCAATGGTCTGGTTCACCAGCGCGTCGGCCTCGGTGTTGTCACTGCGATAAACATGCCGGACCGTCACCCGGTCGAATCGGCCCAGCCGGGCGGCAACCTGTTGATGGAGTTTTTTAAGATTGGCGTTTTTGACCCGGTACTGCCCGTTTATCTGTTTTACCACGAGTTCGCTGTCGCAGTAAATTTCCAGTTGCGTACCACCCAACTGTTCGGCCAGTTCCAGCGCCCGCAGGACGGCTGCATATTCCGCAACATTACTGGTAGCCTCACCCAGGTAGAAACCGCCGGCAAAAAGCCTCTTGTCCCCGTCGTCACGGTCTTCGAGCACCACCCCCGCTCCCGCCGAGCCCGGATTGCCGCGTGAACCCCCATCCGTACGTATCGTCAATCGCATTTTTGCCGTTTTTAGCTTGTCGCTTGTTGTTTCGGATTCATATCCAAGACCAGTATCCGCCCGCAATTGGAACAAATAACCATCTCATCGCGTGACATCAGTGAGTTGACCACTTCCAATGGGACCTTCATGTAACATCCTCCGCAGGAATAAACACCTTTCGGTCCGTTCATCTGGTCCACTGCTGCCAATACTTCGCCGTCGTACCGCTCCGCCAATCGGTCAAACAGATTTCGGCTTTTTAGCGATACTTTTTCGTAAGCCTCCCGCCGCTGCAGAACCAACTCCCGCAGTTTAGCCTTAATAGCCTCTTGGCGGCTTTCGACCTCCCCGGAGATGTCTTCCAGCCGACGAGTCTCAACTTCGATATTTTCTTCGATTTCCGTACAGGCGGTCTTATCGTTATCAATCTGCGTGATTAATGCCAATATCTGATCTTCCAATTTGGCGTTGTTTGCTTTGTCGGTGTTGATTTTGGTCAGAACAGCGCTGTATTCCTTGTTTGTTTTTGCTGAATTGAGTGCGACCCGCATCCTGGCAATGCTCTCGTCCCGCATTTTGAGATCTAATTCCAGTTTATCGTTCTGTATGCGTGAGAGTTTGATTTCTTCATGTTTGGCTATAATGGCAGCCTGGAGCTGTTCGATCCGACGCCGTTGTTTGTTGATTACTTCCTGACCCTTTTTGAGTTCCTTTTTAGTTTTGCGAATCTTTGTCTCTATCGCTTGCAGGTCTATCAGAGAACTCAGGATCGGGCCCATAGATGCTCCTTTGCTTCAAAAACTACAACATTTTTTCGGCGCCATCATATTTTACAACTCCTTCGGTCAACGTAATTCCTTACCTGACCTCTATCCAATCAGCCATTGTGTATTATCCTGCCAGAAATTGCAAGAATTATTATTCCGACGTATTCCTTCCCCGGTCTCTCCAGTAGTATAACTCTATTGATATCAAACAGTTATCTTCATTAAAATTATAATTTTCTTTTGGCCATTTTCCTCAATTATGTGTAGAATACCCTTAATTTCAATGATACTGACGTTTTTTGCCAGGTGGCCTGGTGTGAATTTCGAGCTAAAACAGACTAACGATGGTGTTATTTTGATGGTAAAGGTTGTTCCCGGCAGTTCGTCAAGCCGTATCGCCGGTCTCCTGGCCCAGGCCCTTAAGGTCAATATCGCAGCCGCGGCTGAAAAAGGCAAAGCCAACAAGCAGCTTATCGCCTTTCTGGCTAAATTATTGCGTCTGCCCAAATCGTCGGTAACCGTCGTTTCCGGCGAACATAACCGGGTCAAACAAGTCCACATCGCCAAAATGACCGCCCATGAGTTGCTTAAGCGTCTGGAACCTTATATCAATAATTGACTTATCTTGCTGTTATTTCGGTATATACGGTGGGTAATTCATGGCAAAAGTTATAAGGGAACCTCTAAAAATTCATTTTTACTACGAACGGCTGCAATTTTCGTCAGCATCGTTATCGGCCAAAAATCGTCCTCAACGTAGTTACAACTACGCCTGCGGCGATTTTTGACCTCTGCCTCGCTGACGAAAATTTCGCTCGTTCTCGTGACAAAAGCAATTTTTAGAGGCTCCCTTAAGTGTACTGGCACCTTTAATAGATTTTCCATGCAATAGAAAGGTTCATGCCTCGTTACCCTTGTGAAGGCAGTGTGTCTGCCAACGAATACGCAAATGGCAAGAAACCATTTGTGCAGGATCGAAGATAGCTGTCTGGAAGTTGAGGGCGTACCTGAATTCCAGTCGGCAGAGGCGTTTTTGTAAGGAGATTGGCTATGTTGTCACGTAAGTCTATTGTCAGTTTTGTTGTTTTGGGTCTTTTGGCGGTGCTATTGGTAAGCCAATTGCAGTCGCAGCAGAGACAAGGCAGAATGAATCGGGAAGATATGCAAAAGAGGATGCTGGAGCGTATGAAAGAAGACCTCCAGGTCACCGACAAAGAGTGGACGGTTATCGAACCCAGACTCACAAAGGTGTGGACACTGTCTCGCCAGACGAGGATGGGCGATATGCGATTCTCTGGACGTGGTGCCAGAGGCCAGGACGGAAACAGAGACGGGAACAGAGGCCAGAGATCAGGCGAGGGCCAAACCGACCAAACCGCCCGCGAACAGACACCTATGGAGAAGATCGCAGAAGCACTGCGTACGGCCCTGGAAGACAAAACAACAAAGCCGGATGAGATCAAGGAAAAGCTTACAGCCCTGCGTGAGGCCAGAGAAAAAGCCAGGCAGGAGTTGGCCAAGGCCCAGCAGCAATTGCAAGAGGTTCTGACCTCTCGCCAGGAAGCCCAACTGGTCCTGGTGGGGATGCTGAACTAACAATTAACGTTCTGTTGTCGCCATAATTTGATCGCACCGGGAATGTGTGCTTTTTGACACTGGATGGCATGCTTGCAAGGAGTCAGGGTGTGCGCTCTATTGAGTATGCCTTGGCTTGGCGGAAGCATGCCATCTGAATCTAAATCAGAGACCAGCAGTCCAAGAAGACAATCAATACAAAAATGAGTGATGTTGTACAAAAAATGCAGGATGAAAACCTGCTGGACGCTCATTGTGCCAAACAGGTCAGAGCACATCTGGCCAATGGAAGCTCACTGGACGAGGCGATACTGACGGGCAGTGATTTGTCGGAAGAGCAGGTTTTTCGTTTTCTGTCCAGAGAATTTCAGGTTCCGTATATTGACCTGGAGCAAACTCATCCAACCAAGAAGTTCCTGTCAAAGTTTCCGGCTCGGATACTGCTCGAACAGAAGATATTGCCGTTGGAGGAAACCAACGGCTCGGTGCTGGTGGCCACCAGCAAATTGTTCGACAGTTCCGGTTTGGACCAGCTTCGCCTGGCAATCGAAAAGGATTTGGAACTTGCATTGGCGCCGTCGTCGGAGATCGACCGTTGTATCAAGCGTTATCTTGGCGTTGGCGCCGATACGGTGCAGTCGATGGTTTCACAAGCGGGCGAAGACGCCCTTGAGATCATCAGCCAGATCAGCGAAGATGACATAGATTTGACCGGCGAAGCCGAGGGAGCTTCCATTATCCGGTTTGTAAATCAGGTACTTGGTGAAGCCATTGATCTGCGGGCCACAGATGTGCATTTCGAACCTTTTGAAAACGAGCTGCGGGTACGGTATCGAATCGACGGAGTGCTCCAGGAAGCTGCTATTCCCACTGAGATCAAACAGTTTCAGGGCGCGATCGTCTCTCGCCTGAAAATACTGAGCCGACTGGACATTGCGGAAAAGAGACTTCCTCAGGACGGACGTATCAAGATTAAAATTACAGATCACGAAATCGATGTGCGAGTATCTGTGATACCCATGCTGCACGGGGAGGCTGTAGTGTTGCGTCTTTTGGATCAATCTTCGGTTCTGTTAGGGCTGGAACAACTGGGCATGTCCGAAGCGGATCGTGAAGTCTTCAGGCGTCTTCTCGGCCTGCCCCATGGGATCATCCTTGTAACCGGCCCGACCGGAAGCGGCAAGACCACCACCCTTTACGCGGCATTGTCCCAGATCAATGACGTCGAGCGTAAAATCGTCACTATTGAAGACCCGATAGAATACCAGTTGCGTGGCATCAACCAGATACAAGTCTCCGGCAAGGCCGGCCTGACCTTTGCGCGTGGCCTGCGAAGCATTCTCCGTCATGACCCGGATGTTATTCTGATAGGCGAAATCCGCGATCCGGAAACAGCCGAAATCGCTGTGCAGGCATCGCTGACCGGGCACCTTGTTTTTTCGACTCTACATACCAACGATGCGCCGGGCGCTCTGACCCGCCTGGTCGATATGGGGATCGAGCCCTACCTGGTTGCCTCGTCGCTGGAAGCGGTCATCGCTCAACGGCTGGTACGGCTTATCTGTACAGACTGCAAAGAAGAAATTCAGCCGAAAGACCTGCATACCCTACAAAATGATTTCGGAGACGAACTGCCTCAAAAACTGTATCACGGTCAGGGTTGTCGAAAATGCCAGGGTACCGGTTACTACGGACGGCAGGGAATCTTCGAGCAGATGGTCGTAACGGAAAATATCCGTTCTCTCATACTTGAGGGAGCATCCGCCGGTGAAATTCGAAAAGCGGCAATGGCCGAGGGAATGAAAAACCTGCGGGAAGACGCCTGTCGCTATCTGCGTCAGGGCAAAACGACAATTGAAGAAGTACTGCGGATCACAAAAGACAACCCGGCAAATAACAACAAAGCAAAATCGCAGAGCCAATAACAGCAAAGTCAGCTTTTGTTTTGTTACGGGAAATAATGAGATATGCCCACCTTTAGTTACAAGGCAATCGATTCTGTCGGACAGGAGGTTTCGGACACCCTGACGGTGGCTAGTCGATCCGCTGTTCTGGACCGGCTTGTCGAAAAGAACCTGTACCCGGTTTCCGTAGATGAACATAAAGACTTGTCCGCTTCAAAAAAGTCGGCGTCGGTTCGGCCTGGCCGTGTTTCCAAAGCAAACGTAGATGCCTTCACGCGTGAACTTGCTAATCTGCTTGCCGCAGGCGTTCCGCTGAGCAGATCGCTGAGCATTCTTTCTCGCGAAGCCTCCAGCGTGGCGGCGGGGAAACAATGGGCGGCAATCCACGATCATGTGGCGGAAGGAATGAGCCTTGCTGATGCCCTGGCCAAGTGGCCCAAATCGTTTCCCCCGGTCTGCATAGCTATGGTGCGAGCAGGCGAGACGGGAGGTTTTCTTGATTTGGTACTGGGCCAAATCGCGCAATTCCGCTCCCGTGAACAGGAGTTGAAAGGAAAAGTAAAGGCCGCGGTTGTGTATCCGATCATCCTGGCTGTGCTGGCAACGATGATTCTTATATTTTTATTGACGTATTTTATACCTCGTTTCTCCTCGATATTTGCGGAATTCGGCGGTTCTCTTCCGTCACTGACCCGCGGGATCGTCGCCGTTAGTGAAATTATCGTAAGATACTGGCTGGTTTTTCTGATTGTTATATCTCTGGTAATCGTAGCGCTGCGCCGGGCACTGGCCCGTGAAGAAGGTCGGCTGGCTATGGAAAGGATATTGCTTCGATGCCCGATGGTGGGGGTTGGCCTGGCTCGTTTCGCCCTGGTTCGCTTTTGCCGGATGCTGGGGACATTGGCAGGCTCCGGTGTGCCGCTGATAACTGCTTTGCGTGTAGCTAAAGAAGCCATAGGCAATCAGACGCTCGCCGAGGCGGTAAGCGAGGCAATAGAGGAAGTTCAGCAGGGCACGCCGCTGGGTCGAAGCCTGGCAGATTGTCGTCAGCTTTTTCCAGCGTCGGTTATCGAGATGATCTCGGTAGCGGAGGAATCCGGAAGACTGGACAAGGAACTGGTGCGTCTGGCCGGGGCCTACGAAGAAGAGTTAGACCGGCATTTGCGTATGATGGTGGCGTTGGCCGAGCCGGCGCTGCTGTTCATTATGGCGGTGATCGTCGGCACGGTTGTTATCGGTATGCTCCTGCCCATATTCAATCTGCAGGAACTTATTCGTTGAAAAGGAAATAATTAAGTACTGGAGTAACACAATAATGCAGGTCAAAATCAAGATCGTAAATTCAGGCAGAAGGAATTATCGGTTTCAGCGACGTGCCCAAAATGGTTTTACCCTGATAGAACTTCTGTTAGTGCTGGTTATTCTCACAGCGTTGGCGGCAGTGGTGGTGCCGAAGTTTACCAGGCGGTCCGAACAGGCCCGTATCACCGCTGCTGTTACCGACATTGCCAACATTGAGGTGGCCCTGGACGCCTTCGAGATCGACACCGGACGGTATCCGACCAGCCAGGAAGGATTAAGCGCATTGGTCGCACAACCGAGCAATGCCCTGGAATGGAAAGGCCCGTATATCAAGCGTGGCATTCCCAGTGACCCGTGGGGGAATCTGTACATCTACCGTCAGCCGGGTCAATATAACACGTTAGGATACGACCTGCACTCGTACGGCCCAGACGGCCAGGAAGGCGGAGATGACGACATTGACAACTGGTCCTAAAATCGACATATTTCCGCCAGATAACCGTACGACGGTAAGATTATGGGAAAAGCGTCGTGGTTCCGGCGGCGGTTTTACGCTACTGGAATTGGTGCTGGTTATGCTGATAGTCTGTACGCTGCTGGCGATTGCCGCGCCGTCTTTGCGTGGTTTTTTTGCTTCGCGTGAAACCAAAGACGCAGCGGCCCAGATCATTGCCCTGACCAACCTGGCCCAAACCCAGGCGATCTCCCAGGGCCGGGTGTACCGGTTAAACCTTGACCCCGAAGAAGGGACCTATTGGCTGACCGTTCAGGAAGAAGGAGTGTTTTGCGATCTGAACAACGAGTTCGGGCGTCTCTTTTCATTGCCGAAGGAAACCGTCGCAAAATTAGATATGGAAGCAGCACCACAAAGCGTTATCCCTAATTACATCGAGTTTTATCCGGAAGGACGCTGCCAAACAGGAATCATCAGGCTTGTCGATCGACGTGGAGACGTTCTTGATATTGTCTGTTCGTGCCCGACCGAACGTTTTCATGTGGTTGTGCCTCTGGAAAACCGAGAGTTATGAAAACAAGGCAAAAAATATTACCAAAAACATACAGGCGGCGGCGTGGATTTACTCTTTTGGAAATCCTCGCCACGTTTGTTCTGATAGCAATTATTATCCCGGTTGCGATGGGTGGGCTTTCCCTGGCGATGAAAATGGCCGGGCAGTCAAGAGATCAGGTTCAAGCGTGCTGCCTGGCTGAGACCAAACTAACGGAACTGCTGGTCACCGAAGATTATCTCAACGGCAATCAGTCGGGAAATTTTGGTCCCGATTGGCCGGAATATCAATGGCACACTGAAATAAGAGACTGGACAGAGGCAACCCTGAAACAACTGGATTTATACGTGCAATGGGACCGCCGCCAGATGACCCATACCATCGGGCTAACGACGTTGGTATATGTCCAGGAGCCAACCGAAGTACCGTGAGTAAAAAAAACAGACAAAAAGCGTTTTCACTAATCGAGTTGCTTGCCGCCATGGCCCTGATGGCTGTTCTGGCGACGGCACTCTATGGTAGCCTGCGTATCGGCTTCAAGGCCAGACGCTCAGCGGAAGCGGCGGTGGAACCCGTTCGTCGCGCCCAGATCGCGCTGTGCCTTGCCCGTCAGGACATCGAAGCGGCTCTTCCACCTAAAGGCATTCTGGCCAGAGAGTTTTACGGGACAGACCAGGTGGATAATCGCGGCTATGACAGTGACAGTCTGCTGTTCTGTACCAGTAATTATAAGCCTTATCCCGGCGAAACCGGTTGCGATATTATCCAGGTTGAGCTGGCGTTGGTTTCTTCTGTTGTTGGTATCAACGAAAACGTACTCGTTCGCCGAATCACCACGAACCTGCTGGCGTCCAGTTCGCCTGAGCCAATCGAGGAAATTCTCTGTCGCGGCGTAAAATCGTTTAATCTCGGATATTTTGACGGCTACGAATGGCAGGACAGTTGGGATTCCGTCTTGCATGGGAATGCTCTGCCACAGGCGGTAGAGATCACCCTTACTATCGAAACAGCCGACACCGACACCAACACAATTTCACAGCAGCAAGATTACCAGCTCACCCGTACCTTTGTTATTCCATGCAGTTCACCTGCCAACGAACAGCGAGAATAATGTTTCCAATGAAGACAAAAACATCAGAAACTCAAACAATCAACCCTCGCAGCGATAAAGGCATCCATACATCCTTATATCGTAATGCTCAAAAACCAGAATCACATAGCGGAACCGTTTTGATTGTGGCGATGTGGATCGTGTTGGTTCTGGCCGGTCTGGTTCTGGTTTTTTCCAGGTCTATGCGGGTGGAGGCCATCGCCTCGGCCAACCATCTGTCCTCTCTGCAGGCTGAGGCCATCGCCAGAGGCGGCCTGCAGTTTGTTCTTTCTCAACTGAGCAGCGGCGAAACACAGCCCATGCTGCCGGGAGGCAATAACCCGTTTGAAGGCATCGAGCTTGGCGGCGGTTACTTCTGGATTCTGCATCCGAATCTCACCGACGACCGCAATCATTCCTTTGGAATCAGCGACGAGTCTTCCAAAATAAATTTGAATTCAGCCACTCAGGAGATGCTTCTAAAGCTTCCCGGAATGACCGCCGAGCTGGCCGCGTCCATTATAGACTGGCGGGATGAAGACAGCAATGTTACCGCCGGCGGTGCGGAAAGCGAATACTATCTGCTTCTGCCTGAACCGTATTATTGCAAAAACTCGCCGTTCGAGACGACAGAGGAGGTTTTGCTTGTAAAAGGAGCCTCGCCGGAGATACTCTATGGCGAAGACACAAACCGTAATGGCGTGCTCGATGCCAACGAAAACGACGCGGAACAAAACGCACCGGCCGATAACAAGAACGGCCGGCTCGACCGGGGACTCTATGATTACGTGACGGTTTACAGCAAGACTGCCAATAAAACCGGGGACGGCGAAGACCGTATCAACATCAACGATATGCAACAACAATCGAAACTGGCAAAACTTCTGCAGGAGAACCTGACAGACAGCAGTAAGTATTTCCAGATGATGAGTACAGTACGTAGCGTAATGCCGTTCGACAATATTTTCGATTTCTACTTCAGTGCGGGCCTGACAACAGACGAATTCAAACAAATGTCCGACAAGCTGACCACAGTCAATAGCGAAGAGATAGTCGGACTGGTCAACGTCAACACAGCCCCTTTTGAAGTGCTTGCCTGTTTGCCCGGCCTGGAAGAAAGCGATGCCGAGGCGATTGTATCCTACCGTTCCACTGCCGAGGCGGAAGAGTTGGAATCCATCGCATGGATCGCCGATGCCCTTCCGAAGGAAAAAGCCATTGCCGTCGGCAGTCATATTACAGTCCGATCGTCTCAACATTGCGCCGACATTGTCAGTATCAGCGGTGACGGAAGATCTTATCAGCGATACAAAGCTGTAGTAGCTACGCAAAACAACACATCACTCGTTTTGTACTGGAAATCGCTGACCCATTTGGGTTGGCCGCTCGATCCGGAGATTGTCGCATCGCTGCGCGCCGGCAACTCCCTGGGACAAGCAGGATTAACAACAAACCTGGGAAGTAGTTTATAATAATGATGTCAAGGACTCGAAAAATTCTGGGACTGGCTATTGAGGAAGATCGTATCCTCATCGTTGAGAGCCGCATAAGCACACAACGAAACGAGATCAAACGCGCCGGTGAATTCATATTGCCACAGGATGTCTCTTATAATGAGCCGAACCGTCTGGGCCTTTTGCTGAATCAGTTTTTGCGAAAAAGTCATTTCACGGCCAAAAACGCCCTCATTGGCCTTCCTGCCAAATGGCTGATCGTTCACAAAAAACACCTGCCCCCAACCGATACGGAATCATTGTCCAACATTCTAAAGCTGCAGGCGGAACGGGAATTTTCCATGGACCTCAACAAGTTGGTGTTTGACTACACTGACATGAACAACTCCACAGAAAATCACAGCCTGCTTCTGATAGCGACCATGCAACAGAAAATGAACATGGTTGTCGCCACCGCTCGGACGGCCGGGCTTAATGTTTTGTCCGTTACTTCATCGTCTCTGACGCTGAGCCGGGTTTTTAGGCCGGCGGCACATTCCCCGGGGCATTACACACTGTATATTCGACCGAATTACGCTGAATTTGTGGCCGAAAACAGTAATGGTTTTCATCTGATGAAACATTTGTCTCTGGCCGCTTCCATCGGAAATGACCCCAATATGGCCATGGAATCACTCAGACTGCAACTTCAGCGATCACTGCCGGCCATACCCTATGACGAAAATCCCACCTACCCGCAACAATTAGTCTTCTGGGACGAGGTCGGTCTCGATGACGAGGCGATCGGACAACTGGAACAATGTTTTCCCCGATCCGTTGAAGTGCATAACGGGCGTGAAGAATTTGCACTTGATAAAACAATTCCCACGCAGCAGCCGACAGACGGTCATTTCAGCGCCGCAGCAGGCCTGGCCCTGTCGCCGGGCCAAGCCAGACAGCTACCTATTGATTTCCTGAATTCCCGCATCAGCCCGAAAAAGAAAAGTCCGCGGCGAAAACAACTGTTGTGGGCAATGATCGTCGGCGTAGCAATATCGTTGTGCGGCATGTCTTTGTTCTGGGACTGGCAAAACGACAAACAGCAAGTTGCCGTCCTGACCGGGCAACTGGAACAGATGAAGGAAGATATCGCCGCGGCTCAGAATATGGTTGAAAAGGTTTCTTTTGCGCGTACCTGGTATTCCGGCAGATACCAGACTCTCGATTGTCTGCGCGAACTGACACTGGCGTTTCCCCAGGAAGGCAATATTTGGGCGACAAATCTGGTTTTGCGCGAAGACATGAGAGGAATTATCTCCGGTCAGTCTGTCAACGAAGCCGACGTTCTTGGGGTCCTGGACAAACTCAAGGCAAATGACTGTTTTTCCAACGTCAAGATGCTCTATATGCGTGGCACCGGAAGAGATTCACAAGACATCGCTTTTGCTATCGATTTTTCTTTTAACAACAGGAATTAGATCCGTGGTACTTTCGAAACGCGAACGAGTCATTGTTTTTGTTACGATTGCGGTCCTCGCGACGCTCGTAATTGACCGATACGCTGTAAATCCGTTTTTGGATGCTCGCTCACAGGTGCACTGGGACTATCAACGGTTAGTCGGTGAAATGGCCCAGACCGGCAGTCTTTTCGACAGACGAAAATTGATGCAACGAAAATGGCAGGATATGGTTGACGGCGGCCTGCAAAATGATGCGTCGAAAACGGAAAGCAAAGTTCTCCATGCCCTGCGCGACTGGTCCGAAAAGCACGGAGTGACCCTGGCCTCAGTTAAGCCGGATCACATTGACGGCGAGGGGAAACTGCACGAAATTACCTTTCTGGTCACCGGCACCGGCTCGATGAGTGCACTGGGAGAGTTTCTCTGGCAAGTGGAGGCTACATCAATGCCGCTTCGGATTAAAGAACTGCAGATCGGTTCACGACGTGAGGACGGCAACGATATGTCAGTTCAACTGCGTATTTCGGCAATCTATTTCACCACCCAGACCGATACGCCGACAAACGAAAACCTCCCATCTTCCCCAGGAGAAAAAGTACAATGAAAAAATATCTACTCATTTTATGTATGGCTGTACTGTTGTCAGGACCGGGTTTCACGCCGGCCCGGGGCGCAACACCACTTGGGGAAAATGGGTTTTACCAAAAGTATGGCATACTCGTAGAACGAAACATCTTCTCCCGCAATCGCACCCGAGCAACAGATAAACGTGACGAAAAACCGAAAAACATCGTGCAACGATCCGCCCATGAAGAGTTTATCCTGCGAGGAATCAGCCGATGGTCAAAAGAATATGTCGCATTCCTGGAAAACACCCGCTACAGCCAAACAAAAATGTACCGAATCGGCGAAAGCGTTGCCGAAGGTAAAATAAAAAACATTACCCTCGATTACGTCGAATTTGAAATAAAAAAGAACGTAAAAAAAGTTGAAATTGGTAAAAATATGCAAGGTGAAATTTATACTCCATCTGTCACTTTCGATGACCTTATCAACCAGACCGAAACATTATCCGATCAGGTGGAAACATCATCCGATCGGGCGAAAACATCATCCGAACCTGCCACTACAACAAATTCAGATGCCGGTGCGGAAAGCTCAGAGGAACAGAATGATATTTTGAAAAAGCTGCTCGAAAGAAGAAAAGGAGAACTCCAGTAAAACAAAACCGGTGGCATGTTTACGCGAAGATTATACAAGGAATAAGCAAGCTTAGGCATGTTTGGTTGCGGCTCTTGCCGCTCCATGTCATACAACCGACTTTCAAAGGAAATGAGACTGATGAAAAATTTAATTATCATTACAATAGCTGTTTTGGCCCTGACCTGGTCCCTGTTCCAACCTGTCGCTGCCCAGGAGGAACCGCCGGCCACTACTCCAAATGAGGCTACTGCTCCAAATGAGGCCACCGCCCAGACTCCCAAGGCTGCCAGCCCTACCGACATACCGGCTGCTCCCTCTGATCCCAACGATGCGATCGTACCCGATACGACCACTGTTGCCGAAGTAACAATTGTACCCGATGACGGTGACGGTATTCTGCTGAATTTCAAGAACGCTCCGCTCGAAACCATCCTCGATCACCTCTCCGAAGTGGTCGGTTTGGTAATAGTCAGCGATACCGCCATTGATGGCCGCCTGACGATTATCAGTCGTCAGCCAATGACAATCGAGGAAGTCGTATCTTTAATCAATAGTGCTCTGATCAAGGAAGGCTATGCCGCCATCAAGATGGGCAGAACCCTCAAGATTGTGCCTCTCGATGAAGCCAAGAAGATGAACATCCCGGTACAGTCAGGCAACGATCCCGAAAAAGTTACTCCCGGCGATGATATGGTAACTCACGTGATTGCGGTTCGTTTCGCAAACGCCGTCAAGCTCAAGGAAGAGTTGTCCGATCTGGTTCCTTCGTATGCCGACCTTGCCGCCAACGCTGAAACCAATGCCCTGATCATCACCGACACCACCGCCAACGTGCGCCGGTTCATCGAAATCGTCCGAGCTCTCGATACCCAAATGTCTGCCATCGCCGAAGTCAAAGTCTTTCGCCTGAAATACTCCGACGCCACCAACACCGCACGGTTGATCAACGAAGTTTTTCAGCCTGACACGCAACAAAGTTCCCGCCGGAACCAACAGGGTACAAGCCCCATAGAAAGAATGATGTCATTTCGTGACAGAGGCGGGTCAAGAGGACGAGGCGGCGATGAATCGCAGGACGAGGCATCTCCGGCAACAAAAATAGTCGCATCAGCCGATGAATACACTAATACCCTCGTAGTCGCCGGCCCCGCCGAGACCCTGGGGTTAATAGAAACAGTGGTAAAGGAACTCGACTCCAACCCCCTGGAAGAACAATCTGTCATGGTATATCCATTGCAGAACGCCCAGGCGGAAAATCTCAAGGATGTAATGAACAATCTTTTCCAGCAAATGGCTCAGTTGCTCTATCAGGGCGGTGGTGTTGGCGGCGGTTTGGGCAGAGGTGGTGGCGGCAGTAGTCGATTCGGCGGCCGGTCAGGGGGCTTCGGCGGGCGATCTTCCGGATCATCGGCACTTTCAGGGGCGGGCAACTTGGCCGGCCAGGTTTATTTCGAGTCGGACGAGGACACTAACTCACTGCTGGTGATCACCGCTTCCAAAAACTTCGACAAGGTCAAAAAGATCATCGCCGAGCTGGATAAACCCGTCCCCCAGGTACTCATCAAGGTCTTGATCGCCGAGGTGACTCACGACGAATCGCTTGATCTGGGCACCGAGTTTTCCATGATAAACATCACCCATACCGGAAACAGCATCACCACATCCACCGACTTCAACATAGCCGCTCAGACCGGTGGACTGGTAGTCGCAGGTATCCAGGGTGATCTGGACGTAACGCTGCGAGCCCTGGAAACCCAAGGCAAACTGAACATCCTCTCACGGCCGTACATCCTGACCAGCAACAACCAGACGGCAACCATAAATGTAGGCGAAGAAGTACCGTTCATCCGCAATACCACCTATACAGAAACCGGCCAGACGAGAAACACGATCGAATATGAAGACATCGGCATTATTCTCGAAGTGACGCCTTCCATCAATCCCGAAGGACTGGTCATTATGGATGTCAAACCGGAAATCTCCGCCATTACTGGCATCACCGTACCTATATCGGAAACAGTTGACGCTCCCGTCTTTGCCAAGCGATCCGCCGAAAGTCGAGTTGCCATCCGGGACGGCCAGACCATCGTCATCGGCGGCCTGGTCCAGGACAAAGAAACCGAAAGCATCAAAAAGGTACCGCTGCTCGGAGACATTCCTCTGCTGGGCCTGTTGTTTCAACGCCGCGAAACGGAAAAACAAAAAACTGAACTGCTGATCTTCCTGACCCCCCATGTAGCCATGAAAGATATGGAACTGAACAAAATTACCGACCAGGAAAAGGCAAAGAGCAATCTCTTTCAGGATCCCTCCCAGTCGCCCCTTTTCGAAGAGCACATAAAAGCCATGCTGCAGGAGGATTTATCCCAGCCCAACGAAGACAACCAATAGTCGGCAATATATCAATCGCTTATGAGTCTGCCCGGCTTTATAGTTTCTTTACTTCTTTGCCGCGCAGAAATATCTCGCGAATCTCACGCAGCGGATAACCGCCTTCGTTGAGCCTTTTGATTAGTCGGATTCTTTCGATATTTTTGGAGTCGAACAGTTGTTGACCGCTTGGCGTACGTCCGCACGGCTCCAGCAACCCTACCATCAGGTAATACTGCAAAGTCTGTTTCGATACCCCTGCCGCCTCGGCCGCCTGGCCTACCCGCAGCAACTTGTGCGTATCGGAATCTGCTTTCGACTTACGTTTTCTCATTGGATCAACACAACAGTACTGTCATCGCTCAAATTTCAGCAGCTTTTTCAAAGATGTGCCGGTTCACTTCCTTGGCGGTTCTTGTGTGGCGTGTAATTGCTGAAATTCCACCGTTATAATGTATCGCTGGCTGAATTGCTGATACTGATCGCTGGGAACAAAGTCTATCCGGCGCGGCAGGGTCAGTCCTTCGGGCGTTGTTTCATAGTCCCCAACGTACGCCGCCATATACCCAAACTCGTCCGGTTGATGTGGTTTTTGATAGCGCAACCACAACTGCTCCAACAAACAACTTTCACCGTTAAACCACATTACCAGCAGATCATCGACCACCGGTCCCGTCGCATCATCCCGTCTCAGCAGCCGACCAGTGATCTCCACTTTGTGGCTCAGTCTGCCACCTTGACGCTCCAGCTTTGCGTAATGCAGGTCCAACCCCTCCCGTAGCAACGAGGCGGCCCCGGTCATCGCCTGGCCCTGCAAAAACAATTTGATCTTTGCCCCGAACAACTCGACCTTATCGTCCTCCACCCCCGTTTCTTCGGCGCCGGCACGAAAAACCTTAACCACGCCGTCGTGATCCAATTGCTCCCAAAGTTTGCCCCCTGATTCGTCGCTGATCACCGAAACGGCGACTGTCTCATCGCTGACGATTTGATATTGCTGTTCGATCATAGACTTACTGCCGTCGGCTTCGTATATTGTAGCGATTGCTTTGCCGTCAATATGTACGGCCCCGGACCATACGTCTGTTCCACCGATGGCGGTGATGTTTCGGCGAATAGCCGCATCCAGTTGCGGATCACTCAACATTCCCAGACGCTGCCGCATTGTCTCCAGCCGACTGCTGCAGCCGAAAATTGAAGCCACGAACACAACCACCAATCCCATCGATAAACGTTTGCAAAAGGCATTCATCTGTCAGCTCCCTTTTAAGGCACTTTGAGACTGCTCCACTAATTTTTTCTTCAAATTTTTCTCTTAAAAACCGCGATCTCACAATCCAAGCGGGGATCATAGCCTCGGCAATTCTCCTCGCCCCATCGATATACCGTATTTTCCTGGGGCCTGATATCAATCATGCCATATATAGTATAATTATTCTGACAATATTGTTCAAACCAATTAAATATCAATTTTTCCGACTTGCGCCGCACCAGCCACGAAGTCGAAATACGCACAAACAACACGAATTTCGGATTATTCGCCTCTATTTCACGGATCATTTCCTGCTGCATTTTCAAAGCGTAGGGATGATCTTCCATCAAGGCGTAAGTATAGATATATCCGGTAGCTGCCCGCCTGTTCGAATAAAAGTATATTTGTGGTTCCGAACCGATAATGGCAATACGGTCGTCTTTAGTTGTGTTTTCCTTAATAACCCGGGCGATTTCCAACGATTCAGGAAACGGATTACCTTTGTAGATCATGCGTGACGCTTTGGCGGGATCATCGGCAAAAAAGAAAGCTCGCTGATACCACACCCCGTGTGCTATTGCTGCCAGACCTAATAAAATTGCCATTGCCCGGCCCGCCATCGCTATTCGCCCATCTCCCCCCAGTTCATAAATGCCCTTGATCGCCGCCCCTACCAGCAACCCCGCCGCCGGCAGAAAAAGAACAAAATAGTGAGGACGAAAATTAAGACCCGGGCAAACGGCCAGAAACGAAAAAAGCAAAAATCCTCCCACAAACAAACTCTGTCGCCGAATGCTTCTGTTCCACAGCAACGCCGTCAGGCCAAAGCCCGCCGTAATCCAGAGCAGCATGGATGACTCGAAAATCTTCAACGCGTTACTTTTAAAGTTTTCCAATCCCATCTCCAGCGAATTGGCTGAAACACATTCGCGCGCGTAGTCAAATGTCCAGAACCAAAACCGATCAAATGCGCCCACCCACCGGAAAATCAGACACGTCAATCCAAAAGGCAGCAGTGCACACACCAAAAATATTAAACCTTTTACCGTAAATATCTTCCTATTGAACGGACGTCGGCGCAGCTCGCAAATAAGCAAATACAACCCCCCAAAGGCAATAAATGCGGCGCCATGCTGCTTCATAAGGAAGCAAAGTCCCAGCAATACCGCCCCACCGGCCAAAAGCCGAAGCCTGTTGACCTCGATCGCCCACAGCAGCAGCACAATACCTCCCAATGCGGGAAGAATAACGAAATGTTCGGCGTTAGCGAAAACGCCCTGCACTGATTGGCTCGCGGAGACCACCGCAAACGCGCCAGCCGCACCGACCCCGCCAACCGGTCCCAACAACCGTCTGCCCAGAAAAAACATCAGTACAATACTGGCCGCATTAATCACCATCAATCCCAGGTGAATGCCGCCGTGCGTATGGCCGAAAACAGCTAAAATCAAGGCGTAAGCACCGTAAATACCTGGCATCTTCATGTTATACAGATGTTCGTATGGAGCCAGACCTTGTAGTATAAGTTGGCCCGCGTAGGCGTATTCTCCTTCGTCACGCTCCAGGGGAACCTCCAAAAGATTAATGCGGATAATAGCCGTCAACACCATAACCGCCAGAAGTGCCCCCCATATCCAATACCGACCACACAGCCGCCACCCTTTTGGTTCCTCGAGGGAAGACTTTGGCTCGGCGTCAGTCCGTTTCCGCTGATGTTTTCTGCGTGTCATTGCCATTAATAAAACATTTCGATTGCATCTTCCCAACATAGGCCGGGCTAAGCTATAAGCGATTTATGCTACCATAATCGGCAGATTCCGCAACAGGATTCTGCCTTCCCCTGCCATCCTGCCATTTTTTGCTCAAAAACTTCCATTGCAAGTTTGACCGTTTTTTGTATAATCATTGCTGGACTTCTTTCCAATTTGTTTATAATTGTTTTATTGTAAACAACATATAGTATAAGCTGAGGAGTCCGTTTATTCGCTAAATTTTACGTAGAATCGAAACTACACGCTTATTATGTGAGAATTTGGGATATCTGCTATGCCGATTTATGAGTTTGTCTGTGAGAAATGCGGGCACGAGTTTGATCGCCTGGTTGCTAGCATGAACGATCATTCACTGTTTGAATGTCCAAAGTGTCAGGGCAGCACGAGGAAGCGATTGAGCGTTTTTGCCGCTCACTCGGCCAGTTCACGGAGCGCCTGCGGCGATTCGGTCGATAACTGCCGAATGGCTTCCGATGGCGGCTGTCCGGGCGGAAGCTGTCCGTTTGCCAAATAAGGTGTTCTGGCTCACTTTTGCACATAAATGTACTTGAATGGGTGCAAATCGCGTGGATTCAGGTATATGCCTTTGATCCGGTCTTTGTGAGCCATCATGTTGACATAGTAATAGATCGGTAGGATGGGGACTTGTTCGTGGAGGAGCATTTCTTCGGCCTGTGCCAGGAATTGCAGTCGTTTTTCGGCATTGGCGCAGGTGGCTGCGCGGTGCATCAACTGGTCGTATTCGGGATGAGAAAAGGCGGCGTCGTTTTGGCCGTTACCGGTGGTCAGGATATCCAGAAAAGTAGTCGGGTCGGCGTAGTCGCCATACCACGACCCACGGCACACCATAAAGCGATGATTAGTCCGGTCCTCATCGAAGGTTTTTACTTCCTTGCCTTTGAGGATTACGTTGACGTTGAGGTGTTTTTTCCACATTTGAGCGATGGCCTCAGTGATGTTTTCGTGGCCGCCGTCGGTATTGAACAGTATTTCGACGGAGGGCAGAGGGTGGGCGTCGTGATAGCCTGCCTCGGCGAGAATCTGTCTGGCTTTTGATGGGTTGTAGTCAGGTCCAGGCCGGCAGTAGTATCCCTCGATGCTAGCGGGAGGTACGAAGTTCCGAGCCGGTGGAGTGCTTATTTTTTTGACCTTATCCGCTATCGCCTGTTTGTCCACGGCCAGATTAAATGCCATCCGTACGCGGGCGTCGGCAAATGGGTTTGGCGAACCGTCTGCCAGGCGGTCGCTGCAGTTAAAATAGTAGTAATACGTGCCGAACGCCGGGGACAAATGGATGTCCCGGCGTACGCCGAGGCGCATCTGCTCGAGCAGGGCAGGTGCGAAATTCAATGGGGTAAGGTCCTTGATCCAGTCCAGATCACCACGTTCGTAGGCGAGAAATGCGGTACTCGGTTCGGTAATGATCCGCACCATAATACTGTCGGACTTAACGTTTTGCCGGTCCCAGTAGCAGGGGTTTTTCTTCATGAGCATATATCGTTTGAACTGCCATTGAGCCAGCGTAAACGCACCATTGCTCACCAGTCCGGGATAACCGTTACGGTGATAATCGGGTTTTGTCCACTGCGGATCGTAAGCCCACATGGTAAGACAGGTAAGGGCCGGATCATTTTTTATCCGTAATTTTTCTATGGACTCGCGGTGGACGGGCATAAATGTGGTGAAAGCCGTCAGATCGAGAAAATACGTTGTCGGCCGGACCAGACTCACCTGTAAATGATGCTCGTCGATCGCCTTGACAGCCACTTTGTCAAATTCCTGTTCCATTTGTTCGAGATGCCGACGACGAAACTGTCGGGCGATTTCCGACCAATCGGGTTTTCCCCGGTTACTGCCGAGCAGATTCAACGACTTGATAAATTGCTCGTCCTCACGGGTGATTGGGCTATTTTCGGCCAGATTTCGCAGGATCATCAAGGTATGTACCGCCTGATTACGCCAATCGCTGTAGGCTTTTGCCCCGGCGATGTTGTCGGTGATCAGAAAGGCATAAACGCGGCTAGTGCCCGGTTCGATGGCCCGTCGCCAGGCGTAAACGAAATCATCGGCGGTGACTGGATCGCCGTTGGACCATTTGGCATCGGTCCGAAGCTCGAAGGTGTAGGTTAACCCGTCCGGGCTGATCATCGGAGGCAGTTTGGCCACACCCGGGATCGGAGTGGACGTTTCGGGGTGATAACTGGTCAATCCCTCCCAGAGGCCCTGGGCCAGGCGAATTTCGTCGGTCCATTGTGCCCTTGCCGGGTCGAGCGTTTTGATGGCGAAGCCGATGGCGTAGGTGAAATCCGCCATAGGCAGGGATCGGCCATGAATGGAGATGAACGCAAATACCGCCATTAGCAAAAATACTACAAAGACCGCAATAACTCGTTTCATAGCAGGCCACATACTATACACAATGGGTTTGAGTTGCTATTAATATAGCGGCGGCGGTGTCGGTAGTCGTTGTTTTTTTTATCTTTATCTTTATCCGGCTTTTTTATGACAGGTCTAATTCGATCTGCCTTAAGTTCTTAGCACGTTCTATAATTTGGGCGGGCGGATCGGAGACGGTCGGCAGTTCAGGTTCGTTTTTCCCCTCCGGGTATATGCTGAACCGGTCATTAACGTCCCGCAGGAGGTACTTGTAATATACCTCTAATCTTTTCCAGTTTTTTTGCGGCAGGAAGCTGTCGAAGCTGGCGATTCTGGAGCTTCTACTGACAAGCAGTAAACTTGCTTCCGCTTCGATCAACAGTGTTGCCAGTTCCTTGCAGCTTGTTTCGGTCAGTAGTTCAACGACGACAGAACCTTCCGACTCACTGTAGCTCATGCCTTTAGTATAGCGTTGATAGGCGACAGAAAACAGTTCGATTGCGCTTTTGATCAGCTTTGTTTCGAGGTTTTTGTTGTCTGCCAGGAGGTTGCTGCTGATAATTACGGACGTTTTGCGGAAGATTCCGTAGTCCGACAGTTCGTTGTTTACCGTCCAGTTTTGATACTGTTCGATGCGTTTGGCTATGCAATCCTGCAGCAGTTGGACGCCTCCGATTTGAACAGGAGCAGCAGCTACGATCTGAGATATTACCAGTGGTGAGTCTTCCTTCTTCAGGCAGTTGCCCAGCTCCGACAGTACGTTTTGTGCCGATGAGCTTGCTTGTGGTTCGTTCGAGGTCAGGTATTGCTGTATTTCGGGCATAGCCAGTCCTCTGGCGGCCCAGTAGCGTATCTCCGGGGCTTCGTCTTTCAGCAGGGCCACAAGGTCTTCGATCACATTGATATTGTTGGTGTAGGCCAGGGCTGCGGTAGCGGATATTTTTATGCGTTGGGCAAGATTCTTGTCGGTTAAGGAGTTAAGTTGGGGTGAAATCCGAATATAGGCGTTTTTTATGGCGGTGGAAAAGTGATTCGAATAAATTTTTCTTACCTCATCCCGCTTTACTTCACTGGCAACATTGCCGACGAGTTTGCGAACCGGCTCAGACAACTCCGATGCGTCACTTGCGACCAGCATGGCGTCAAACTGCTCGTTGACGAAATTGGTGATTATTTCTATGTGCTGGTCGCCGAGGACGTTGGTTTGTCGTACGAAGTCGATTTTAGTTTCGACTTTTTTTACCGTTGCGGCACTGGAGATCAGGCCCAGCAGCAGCATAACAATGACGATTCGTAATAATGGTTTTGTAGGCCAACTTGTAGTGCAAATTATATTCATGGTAATTCCATTTGAGCTTGCGACTTCGTTTTTATGTAACTCCTTTGATCCCAAGGCAATACAAAAAAAGTTGTCAGGATTTTCTGCATCCATCAGGTAAAGTCGCCTCCGAGGCAAAGGGCAGGTTGCATAAATTCACGTCGATTCTATGTCAGGGCTCAGTCTTATTCCAGGTTATTCTATAGTTGGATGGTAACTGATCACGCAGATTATGTCAAGGAGATTTCTGATTGACCTGGTTGGCGTAACCCTATAATATAAAAGGGTATAGGATCGGCCGCTTCGGGTTGCCGGTGGCGCCGATGAGAATTAACCATAATTGTTGGAGTTGTTTATGGAAACTTACGAACAGGTTCCAGGTGTTTTGACCGACTTATTGTCCCGGATCGTCAAGATTCGGGACTCTCTTTGACTTGCCTAACAAAAAAAGTGAATTGGCACAGTTGGAAAAACGTATGAGTCGGGAGGGTTTCTGGGACAACTCCGAAAGCGCCCAGCAGACTATTGGGCAGTTAAAGGGGTTAAAAGCGGTTATTGATCCTATAGAGAAGGTCTGCAGGGAGATTGAAGAGTTGCACTTGCTCTGGGAGATGGCTCAGCAGGAAGACGATGACCAGACCAGGGCGGAGGTGGCCGGGGCACTGAAGAGAATGCGCGAGCGGGTCGAGAAGGTAGAACTGACCGCGCTGCTGAGCGGCAAAAACGATCAGTGCGACTGTTTTTTCAGTATTCACGCTGGCGCCGGCGGTACGGAAAGCTGTGACTGGACCAATATGCTACTGCGTATGTACACCCGCTACTTTGACCGCAACGGTTACAAGTATGAGCAGGTTAATCTGACTGCCGGTGAGGAAGCGGGCATCCGTTCGGTTACTTTGCATGTTTTGGGTCCTTATGCTTTCGGTTATCTTTCCTGTGAAACGGGTGTGCATCGTCTGGTCCGCATCAGTCCGTTTGACGCTGCCAAACGACGGCATACCAGCTTTGCCGCTGTGGATGTTTTGCCTGATCACGGGCAGATCGCTGAGGTAGAGATTCGCTCGGAGGATATCGAAATGGACCTTTACTGCAAGGCCAGCGGGGCCGGCGGACAAAACGTCAACAAGGTCGCCACCGCAGTGCGGATATTGCACAAACCTACCGGTATCGTAGTCGATTGTGTTTCGGAACGCAGCCAGCATCAAAATCGGGCGGTGGCTTTCGCTCTGCTAAAGGCAAAGATCGAACGTCTGGAACAGCAGAAACGCGACAGTGAAATGGCCAGACTCTACGGCGAAAAGGGGGAAATCGCCTGGGGAAATCAGATACGCAGCTATGTTATGCAGCCCTATCAGATGGTCAAGGACCATCGTACCGAACATCAGGCTGGCAATCCGCAGGCCATTCTTGACGGCGAACTGGATGATTTCATCACCAGTTATCTCCGCCACCGTGCCGGCAAACAATCAACATAATCGACAAGTACGGAGGATTTGTTATTTATGGACGAACGCTTTTCGTGGCACATTTTTAATGAGTTGCCTATCGTAGGCATTTTGCGTGGGTTCGATGCCGACGTAGTGGAAAAAGCGGTTGCGTCTTCCGGCCGGGGCGGGCTGCGCAACGTTGAGATCACCATGAATACCGATGGCGCCGGTGGACTGATAAAACTGGCGAGGGAAACGGCTGGAAAAACCATGAACGTTGGGGCCGGTACCGTTTGTACGCTGGAACAGCTTGAGACTGCACTGGAGGCGGGCGCCCAATTCATCGTTACGCCTGTTGTCAATCCGGAAGTGATCAAGGCTTGTAAAGACAGAGGTGTTCCTGTTTTTCCCGGTGGTCTTAGCCCAACTGAGATATACCGCGCCTGGCAGTTGGGTGCAGACATGGTCAAGGTTTTTCCCGCCAATCGGTTCGGTCCATCTTATATCAAGGAGGTCAAAGGTCCGTTTTCACAGGTCAAGCTGATGCCTACCGGCGGCGTATCGGTAGAGAACCTGAAAGAATACCTGGACTGCGGGGCCGATGCATTTGGCGTCGGCAGTCCGTTGTTTGACAAAGACAGGCTCGCGGCGGACGACTGGAACTGGGTTCGGCAGCAAGCCCAACGATTTGTCGAGGCATACCAACAGCGGTAAAACTGGTCCGAGCCGGATTAACCTGGGGATATTCCAGTTATTTGCGATTATTGTGTTTGGGTGCGTTTTTGTGAGATTCTCAGGCCGATAGCCATAGCGGCCGAGATCAGGCACAATATTGCTGCAAATATGAACGCAGCAGTATAACTGCCGGTCATCGCCATGGCTTTGTTGCCGGCGGCAATACCAACTACGCCGGCTATCCCATAGGAAGTGAATACCCATCCGTAGTTGGCGCCGAGGTTTTTGGCGCCGAATAAGTCGGCGGTGGCTGAGGGGAACAGGGCAAAATTGCCACCGAAATTGAAACCGACAATTGAGGCGCCCACCGCCAAGGTCAACTTAGTATCCATTCTACTTAACAAGAACAGCATAACCGCCTGAAGAGCGAACATAGCCACAAAAGCGCTGGTACGGCCGATCTTGTCAGAAACTGAACCCCAAAAGATGCGGCCCACAGCATTAAATATAGCCAACCAACCCACCGCTGCCGCACCCTCAAGCATGAGCGATTTAGTAGCGTCGGCATCGAGAGTCAGGCCGCTCGCTTTGGCCGCTGCGACGAGTTGGCCACCTGCGAAACCCTTCACTATGCCGATCACCATCAGGCCTGCCATTGCTCCGCTGAAAAACATCAGCCATAAAATGTAGAAAGCCGGTCGGCGAATGGTATCCTGCCAGTTCGAATCGGCTATCACCTTTTTAGTAGTAATAGTTCCTGGAGGATTCTTGAGTAACAAGGCGCCAATAATAATACCGATCAGACAGATGATACCATGGATGGTAAAGAACTGATTTATGCCATGTTCTTCAATATAACCCAAAGCTCCGAGCTGCCGTCCCGTAAACAGATATGCCCCAAAGCCAAACCCTGCGACGGCCAAGCCTGAGACCAGTCCCTTTTTTTCAGGGAACCATTTGACCAGGGCGGCAATGGGACAGACGTAAGCGAAGCCAATACCAGCACCGGCAATGAAACCGATGGTCGCCCAAAGAATGAACAGTTTACCGAACTCGCTGTAGCTGCTGGCGCAGCGATTGCCCAGCATTGCCCCTGCCACGAGGAAACCGCCTCCCATGAGAATCGCCCCAATAATAGCGGTAACCCGAGGTCCCCTGATGTCCTGTATCCTGCCGGCGATGACCATAACTACAGCAAAAGAGAGGATACAGATGGAAAAAGCGTACTTGAGATAACTCTTTTGGTCGTTATGCTGGTCGGCAACGGCTTTTTCGTCGGCAACGACGGTATAAGCACTGGTATCCTTGCCATCAGCTTCTAGTTCGGCTTTTTGTGCTTGGGTAATGACCTGATGAAATATCTCAGCGTCGAGCGGTTCCCAAAAGATGCTGTAGCCATAAACGGTACCCAGTATCAATTGGACGATGATGGCGCCGACAAGTACTTTGTAGCGAGTTATGCCGGTGGTAGCAACATCTGTGGTGGCAGGTGTGTTCATAATTCTCTTCCAAAACAAGTCCAGCTTTCGCCGGAGGGGGTGACAACGGCACACAAAACCACTTTGTCAAGCCAACGGTATTGTGTTAACCCATTGAGAAAACGTAAGCATAGGAACAAGTTCCTATGTACTCACTCAAGACATCATATATCGGATATTCCACTTGCAATCCGTCGCAGTTTTATCGCAACATCTTGCAGTGAAAGAAGTTACAATATGCAAGTGGTCGTAATTTTACTGGGCGCAATACTTTGTATAGATTTTAAACATACGGCAGGATACCACAGAAACCATACGTGACAAGAAGAAAATAAAATAATATTACGGACTATGTATTTTGCCGACAAATGTCCCTAACCTCTTTAGTATAAGGATGTTAGCTAGAAAATACGGTTGAACATACGATAAAAATGAAAGCCTTTTTTTGCCATAACTATCTGCTAAATCGATATTTAGCCACTTTGCAACTATTCAAAAATGCCCACCTTGTCACAAATGCCCATTTGCAGAATCGCTGCCACAACAGATGTACAGTTGCCTACAACGATAGAATCTGTTACCATGAATTTGAATAAACCCATGCCGGTGCGCAAGTGGTTTTCACTAATGATGTTGCCCGTCTGAAAAGGCATTAAAAACCTGTCAGAGGTATGGACAGTGGATGGAAGCGGTTGTCTGATTTGACAAATCGCAACCGCAAACGTGGAGGTGATTATGGCTAAAGCCCATGTTGACCCCGCTGAGTTGAGACGCTTCGCACGGGACCTGGACCAGTTCAACGGCGAATTGGAGTCTCTGATGAATAAGCTGCACTACCGTTTGGTCGGCCTTGAGAAAACCTGGCACGATCAGGAACAGCACAAATTCGCCCAAGAGTTCGAACAGACGATGAAATCGCTGGGCCGATTTCTGGAGTCGTCTGGACGTCATGTCTCGTTCCTCGTGAAGAAAGCGCGTCACATTGAAGATTATCTTCAGCAACACTAGGATTCCGGGATGAGCAGATTTGCCAGAGTTGGTTCGGTCGAGACACTCAAGGAGTTCAGGGCATCCCTTTGTACATTTTCCGCGACAGTATCGACGGCACTGGATGAGGCCAATTCGGAGATTCAACGTACGCTTATATGGCTTAAACAGGATCAGAACGCGTATTGGAAAGCTCAAGTGCGCCATCGCACAGAGCAGTTAGCCCGTGCCAGATCGGCACTGAGCTATAAAAAGAATTTCGAAGAGTCTTCCCTTGCGGCAAAACAGTCACATATCGACGAGAAAAAGGCAGTTGCCGCCGCCCAAAGACGACTTCAGGAGGCCCAAGAAAAATTGGAGAAGGTTCGGCGCTGGACTCAGCAATTTGAAAAGGAGGCCGCCATGTACAAAGGACGCGTACAGGGACTGGGCCATATAATAGATGCCGAGATTCCCAACGCTCGCGCCCAGATGGATAAAATGATAGATTCGCTGGAATCTTACGTGGCCCTGACCCCGCCGCCCGGCGCTGCGGTACCAGCGGAGCAGCCCTATTGCGACAGTTCCGTCCCATCTGAAGATGTGCCCCCGACACCGCAGAAAACCATCCCGCAGACCACCGGGGCGGCGAAAAGCTACGCGGCCCTGCGTAAAATGACCCCGCTGGCGACTGTACGCAGCCAAGTGCAGGTGGGCAGTGTGATCCGTCCATGGCTCAGCGGCCCTGCCATCAAACCGCATGCCCGTAAGCTGATAGAGGAGATTGGTGTTGAGCCTGTGCCCATATCAGCCGATGATAAGATTGTGATCGCCGGGTCCAGCCCAGACCATCGGCGAATTTACCTGGAACGTACCGAGCCATGCAGCCCTGACGATTGTGGCTGGTACGTCGGTATTAATGACAATAAAGAATCGCTCGACTGTGAAGCTGTCCGGCTCGGCGATTTTTTGGACCTGCGAGGCGACCTTGTTGAGATTCTCACGTTACCGGTGGGGTACATGGTTGTACTGGACGGCGATTCGATCGAGGCGATCGTCGATCCGCACGATAAGGTTGTCTGGACGGGCGACAACAAGTAACATTAGATGGTTAAATCGCACTGGAAAAAGATGAATGATCTGGTATTGAGGAAGAGACAATGAGTGTCAGTGGCAGCTATATGAAACTCTCCCGTGCGGGCAAGGACCTGTTCGCCGGTTGGCAGCGGATCAGGGAGACCTGGCGGGACGAAAACGCCAGGCAATTTGAAAAAAAATATCTTTCACCGCTGCAGACAGAACTCCGCATGACGCAGATGGCAATGGAGCATATTGACGCCATGATTAGCCACCTTCAAAGTGATTGCAAATGATCGGCGATCTCGGATAGCCCCAAAGTCGGCCCGCATGACCGGCGTTCGGAGCATAGGTAATGACGGATTATCTTGAACAGTATCTACAAGACGCGACCCCGGTAATCGATAGTGATTACCGCAATCTGCAGCGGACCATGTTGCGGGAGATGATCAAGCTCTCGGCGGAGGTTGTCGCCCCTGCCGAATCTCAGATCGAATCACAATACCATACCGCCAAAAAGGTGGCAGAGGAAAAGTTTGGAAAAGCCGGGGAAAAAATCGAGTCGCGTTTACAGGGCCACCGGGATACGGCCCGGCAACAGTATCAGGACCGCCTGGAAAAAATTCAAACCCAATACCAATCCGAACTAAATGCCCTCGAGGCTGAGACCAAAACAAGACGTGATAATTTTATCAGCAACGCCGAGGCTCTTGAGCAGAACGCGAAAAAAAACTGCGAATATGAAGTGATGCTCGCTGAGACCATCGCGGATGGAACAGCAATAAAAACCCGCAAGGAACGGCACAGAGTAAAAACCACTATATCGGCAGCCAAACGGGGGCTTGAAACGTTGCGAGAGCAGGGGGATATGGTCCTGCGACAATACCGTCAACCCATCCCGTCGTACAAAGAAGATATCCCGCCCAACGACGGTCAAACAGATGATCCAGACGCAACATTTCGCCTGCAGCAGAAACTGGCCGACCAATATCTTGACAAACTGTGCAACATGAGGGTTCCGCGACTGTTTATCGGCGCTTTCCCGTTCGTATCAACCACCCTGCTGTGCAGTGTGGCTGTTGGGTCGGCGTGGCTGCTGAGCCGGATGAACGCCCTGAATCTGCCTTCGTTTTTCGTGACCGGTCCGATCGCTTTCCTCGTTACGCTGGTTGTTGTGCTGCTGGTCGGCAGGACGCTATGGAAAATTGCCCGGTCGCAGATCGCCACCGTGTACGAGTCGTTTCGCCAGGCAATCGCTGCCGCCAACCTCGCCATCGAACAATACCTGAAACTAAGCATGGAACAATTGGACCAGCGAGTTGAGGCGGCAATCGAAAAACGCGACGGCGAAATACACAAAGCAAAGGAACAGTTCAATACCACTAAGACCGACATCGCCCAACGCACTAAAACCTCGCTTGAGGAAATCGAACAAGACTATCGACAGGCTCTCAGCCGGCTCGATGACCGCCGAGCCGACCAGCGGCAGCAGGCTGATCAGGAATATCAAAACGGTCAGCCGGAACTGCACAGCGAATATAAAGGGAGCCTCAACGATGTAGAGCGGCGTTACCAGCAGGAGATAACCGATTGCCAAAATCGATACGACTCCGATCGCAGTCTGCTCGAAAAGCGTTGGCAGGTGGGTTTGTCGTGCATCGAGGCCCTGCTCAATAAAACGGCCGATCTCGACAGCACTTTGTTTATCGATTGGAGCGACCCGTCATGGCGGCAGTGGACGCCTTCGAATACATTCACTTCCATCGTTCGTTTCGGACACTTCCGATTGGAGATGAGCCAACTGGCCGACAGTGTCGTCAAACACGCGAAATTTGAGATGGATCAAACAAAACCGGTTGTGCTGCCGTCGCTGCTGGCTTTTCCTGATCGCTGTTCGTTGTTTTTGCAGACACGGCGCCACGGCAGAGAACAAGCAATCGAAACGTTGCGGTCAGTAATGGTCCGTCTGTTTACTTCGCTTCCGCCCGGCCGAGTTCACTTTACAATTATCGACCCGGTCGGACTCGGCGAAAACTTTGCCGGCTTCATGCACGCCGCCGACCATGAAGAGTCGTTGGTCGCAGGGCGAATATGGACCGAAACCGCTCAGATTCAGCAGCAGCTCGAGAACCTCACCGGGCACATGGAAAAAGTCATCCAGAAATATCTGCGCAACGAATTTGAGACCATTGAGGAGTATAACCTGCAGGCAGGCGAGCTTGCCGAACCGTACCGATTTCTGGTGATTGCCGATTTCCCCGCTAATTTCAATGAAGAAGCCGCCAAGCGATTGAGAAGTATCATCAATAGCGGCGCACGTTGCGGAGTGTACACACTGATCGCTTATGATGCCCGACGGGAATTGCCTGTGGGCATTGACATCGAGGATTTGGCTTCAAATAGTGCTTATTTGCTGTACGAGGAAGATCGATTTGTTTGGCAGGACGAAGTATTCCGGCAGTTTCCGCTGACGCTAGATGCGCCTCCCGCTGAGGAGCTTCTCACCGATATTATGCACAAAGTCGGCAAAGCCGGGAAGGATTCAGCCAGAGTCGAGGTTCCTTTCGAAGCGATCGCCCCGACTGACCAGAACTATTGGACGCAGGACAGCAGCAAGGATCTGAGCGTACCCATTGGCCGAACCGGCGCCACACGACTGCAGCATCTGAGACTCGGCCACGGAGTCGCTCAGCACATGCTGATAGCCGGCAAAACCGGATCGGGCAAATCGACTCTGCTCCACGTGGTCATAACCAACCTGGCACTGTGGTATTCGCCCGATCAGGTTGAATTGTATCTGATCGATTTCAAAAAGGGCGTGGAGTTCAAAACCTACGTTACTCATCAGCTTGCTCACGCCCGTGCCATCGCTATCGAAAGCGATCGTGAATTCGGATTGAGCATTTTACAGCGTATCGATGCCGAGATGACACGCCGGGGCAACTTGTTCCGGCAGGCCCAAGTCCAGGACATAGCCTCCTACCGACGGGCTACCGGAGACCACCTGCCGCGTACCGTGCTGATTGTCGATGAGTTTCAGGTATTTTTTTCCGAGGACGACAAGCTCGGTCAGGACGCCGCCATACTACTGGAGCAATTAGTGCGTCAGGGTCGTGCTTTCGGAATCCATGTACTGCTCGGCTCTCAAACGCTCGGAGGCACTTCCGGTCTGGCACGCAGCACCATCGGCCAAATGGCGGTTCGCATCGCCCTGCAGTGCTCGGAAACTGACTCACAGCTCATACTCGACGACGACAATATCGCAGCCCGGCTGCTCTCGCGACCGGGCGAAGCCATCTACAACGATAACAGCGGTATGGTAGTCGGAAACAGTCCGTTTCAAACCGCCTGGCTGCCCGAGTCGCACCGAGACGAATATCTAAGGCGTATTGCCGCCTTAGCCGCCGATCAGCCTCGCCCACGTGAACCGCTGATCGTTTTTGAAGGCAACGTCCCGGCCGAGCTTAAAGCCAATCGCCGCCTGGTTGCCTGTCTCGAACAGCCTGATTGGCCCAGCGTCGCCGTGAACCCACATGCCTGGCTCGGCGAACCTGTAGCTATCAAGGACCCCACCGCGGTCGTCTTTCGTCGCCAAAGCGGCGCCAACCTGCTGATCATCGGTCAACGTGACGTAAGCGCGCTGGGCGTGATCGGCGCGGCCATGATCAGCCTGGCGGCTCAGCATAACCCTCAATCAGCGAAGTTTGTGATATTGGAAGGTAGTCCCGCTGATTCGCCCTGGGCTGGGCAGTTGAAGCGAGTGGCTTCGATCCTGCCGCACACTCATCAAATCATCGAATGGCACAGCGTTCCCGAAATAATTGACGAACTGGCACGCCAGACTCAGCAACGACAACAGAACGACCAACTCGACGGACCGGCCCTCTATTTGCTGATCTATGGCCTGCAGCGATATCGTGTGCTGCGCCGCGATGAAGACGACTTTGGCTTCTCGACCGACCAGGACAGCTCACCGCGGCCGGACAAACAACTCGCCGAGTTATTACGCGAAGGCCCGCCGGTAGGCGTCCACACCCTTATATGGGCCGATACACTGGCCACCGTCGAGCGAACGCTGGACCGCCAGACCATACGCGAGTTTGATAACCGCGTACTATTTCAAATGAGCGCCGCCGATTCCAGCAACCTGATCGATTCGCCCGCGGCCAACCAGTTGGGCCTCCAGCGAGCCTTGTTCTACAGTGAAGAGCAGGGCATGGTCGAAAAGTTCCGCCCGTACGCTCCGGTTGACGCCAAATGGCTCGAACAGGTGCGTGACCAATTGTCGCGCAAATAGTGACTGAACTTTTGCAAAATTGGAAAATTGGATTCAAAATGGGTAAATTGACGATAAGTATTGATAGCAGTAAGCTCTACAGTATCACGGTGGATTCAATTATGCCAGCTATCGTGGAATTCCCAACCGTCGTCAAGGAAGAAGATTGTAAGGTCAGAATTGTAATTGTCTGGGACAATCGAAAAGATAAAAATGCTAAAAAGATTCTCGTCTGCAGTCGTATCTATTGGGAGGTCACACGGATACTGCGGGTTTATCGTTGTCGCTGGCGAGGCACAGAGTGCTTCCATCAGGACGGCAAGGGGCATTTGGGCATGGGCGACTGTCAGCTTGGGAAAGGCCGTGGCCAGACCCGCCACATGTATATGGCCTTCCTGGCGCACAGTGTTCTTATGCGTCAACTGCGGCAGGGCTGTGCGCGTGAGTGGGCACAAGAACGCCTGACGACCATAGGCCAAGCCTGTATGTCGGTACTTCGACAAACCCTCCGTGACACAATCTCCTGGGTGATCGAGCGGATCGAGGACGATGGATGGAATTTTGAGCGTATCAAGGTCCAATTGGCTTTACCCTAATTTTGCAAAGGTTCAGTAATTTAGAATAAATCTTGTACAGTATTTTTGCATACGGCTTAATTATGGCGATTCCCCCCAAAAAACACTATTTTAATGAAAATTACGTCGATTATGAGTTGCAAACCAGTAAGCGGAAACTCGAGTTTTACCTGAATTTGCTGCGTAAATGGGTACCGCCGGGACGAGCAATTTTCGAGTTGGGGGTTGGAAAAGGGCACTTTTTCCAAAAGGCGTTTTCGCAATATGATTGTGAAGGATGTGACATAAATGAATTTGGGCTTGAAGTCGCCAGGAGCAAAGTGCCGGACGCAAAGCTTTTTTGGGGTTCTTACGAATGTATTCCGACGGATCGGGTGCCGTATGCTGTTGTAGCATGGGATGTATTGGAGCATATTCCAGAATTGGATAAGGCATTATCGGTTATTTATTCACGGCTTGAGGCGGGAGGATTTTTAATTGCGATTGTCCCTGTTTACGACGGACCGTTGGGATGGCTGGTAGAATATCTCGACCGAGATCCGACTCACGTGTTTAAACTATCACGGCGGGAATGGATTGAGAAGTTAAAAAGACATCATTTTAAATTGGTGGAAACAGGCGCTGTAATCCGAAAACTCATATTGTCACGCTGGTATCTTCACCTTACCAGGCCGCGGTTTCTGCTACGAAGGATAGGCAGTGCGTATTATTTCGTAGCCCAAAAGGGCTGAAATCAATCTGGGCAAACTTTTTTTTGAGATGAAACATTATGAAAGTATGGGTAGTATTGCCGGCGTATAATGAAGCACAAAACATCGCCGCTATAATAGATGGTTTCCAGAATGTGGTAGAAGATAATTATAATTTCGACATACATATCATCCTCGTAAACGATGGTTCGACAGACAACACCTCGGAAATTGCCCGCCAAGGCGCCGGGGAGCTGCCACTCGAAGTTTATGAGAATGAGAAGAACCGGGGACTGGCGGAGACGTTTATGCGGGGTATGACGATTGCGGCCCGGAAAGCCAAACCAAAGGACGTTATCATCTGTATGGACGCAGATAACAGCCATTCGCCTGGCTTGACCTTGCGCATGGTACGAAATATCCAGGAGGGCAGGGATGTGGTCATTGCTTCCCGTTATCAGCCGGGTGCTGTGGCCAAGGGGATACCGCTTCGTAGGCGGATTCTTTCACGGGTGATGTCGCTGCTGTTTCGGATGGTTTATCCTATCAAGGGGGTCAAAGATTATTCCTGTGGTTATCGGGCGTATCGTGCGGAATTTTTACAGAAAGCACTGGAAACACAGGGTAAACTATTATTCCCCGGTGAGGGGTTTGCCTGTATGGCGGGGATACTGTTGGCGTTAGGACGCCAGGGCGCTATTTGCGGTGAAGTCCCTATTATTTTACGATACGACAAAAAAGCCAGCTCATCAAAAATGAAGGTCGGACAAACGATAGGGCGAACTCTGCGTATGCTCATACATGAACGGTTTAGATCTTAATAACTTCGAGAATGCATCACCGTATCCGACTATTTTTATGTTGAACTCAGAGGGATAATCAATGGCTATGGATCATTTACAACCGGAGCAAATTAAATCCTATTTTTCAACCGAAAAAACCGTGTCTCAATGGTGGAATCCTCTTGAGGGATTGTATCGTTATCATTTTAAAAACTTACTTCGTGTTATTGAGAATTATGTGTTTCCTTGGAAGGACAAGAGAGTTCTTGATGTTGGAACCGGTCGAGGCATGTTTTCCATCTGGTTTGCAGGGCAGGGCTGCCAGGTAGATGCATTGGACATAAGTAGCGAAATGCTGCATATTGCACGGAAAAACGCACAAACCGCACAAGTTCAGGACATGGTCTCTTTCTCCTTAGGAGACGCGGAGGATTTGAGCGGACTTCCTCAAGGGGTATATGACTGGGTTAGCTGTATGTGCACTTTCGATCATATTCCCAACCTCGATAAAGCTGTAGGCCAAATGGCCGGCAAACTTAAAAAAGATGGTTACTTGCTTTTTACCTACTGTCCAACAAATTCATTTCATGGATGCCTTTTCAGATTGTATGCCAATTATATTTCAAAATACTATAAACTTAGTCAGGAGAATGGGCTGATCGCTCGATTGTACACACACAAGGAAATCGAACGAATTCTCAGCAATCATAATCTTTCCCTTGAAAGGCGCTACGGCGTCGGGTTGTTTTGCCTTTTGCTGCGACCCGAGTTCGAAAGAGGTATAATAACCGCTATACCACGGGGCATAAGTCGATTGGAAGAATACCTCGTGCCCTTCTATAAATCGAGTTTCTTCGCAAAGAGATGTCAGATTATCGTGGGATTCGCCCGGAAAACCAAATGAACCGTTTGAGCTAACAAAAAAAACACAGGTAAAAAATGGTTGAGACGGCCGATGTAAAAATATGTTCTTCACCTAGCAGGCTTTGGCAATTATTGCTCATTTCCATTATGTTCATAGCTGCATTCGGGATCAGACTGTATGGTATTGCCTCGCCCCCTGTGCATTTCCACCCGCGTCAATATCATTCTTTCATAGTCGCCCGTGGGTACTATTTCGAGCACATGCAATCATTGCCCGATTGGCGCCGGCAAATCGCCGCAATCAACGCAAAAGATACGCCAACTGTTGAACCAAAAATTATGGAACATTTGGCTTATTGGGGGTATCGGATTATTGGAGGAGAATATTTTTGGCTTCCACGGGTGCTCTCCTGCGTATTTTGGCTGATTGGCGGGGGTTTTCTCCATCTACTCGCCCGCAAACTGATTCCACCTGATGGCGCATGGTTTGCCGCCGCCTTTTACCTGTTTGTCCCCTACGGCATATTCGCAAGCCAAAGTTTCCAGCCGGACCCTATGATGGTTATGATGATGTTGATCGGCATTTATGCTGTCTGGCAATATTTTGATCGACCGTCGATCCTTCGACTAATCATTGCCGCAGTAGCCTGCGCTTGTGCAATCTTTATAAAACCTGTATGTGTGTTTATAATTCTGGGAGGGTTTACATCTCTTGCTTATTGTGAGAAGGGAATTAGAAAGTCATTAGCCCATTCTGCCTTTTGGCTTTTTGGAACGATAACTTTAATTCCCGCGGCTATCTATTTGCTATGGGGCTTGTTCATCTCGGGTTTTTTAGGGAGCCAGCCAAGACTGCAATTCAGCCCCTGTTTGATTCTCTCTTTACCTTATTGGCTCGGATGGTTGAAACAGATTAGCTCGACTATGGGCGTTCCTGCCTTTATCGCCGCGGCTTTAGCGATCCTTCTATTTTCCAGGGGCCGGCCTCGGGCATTGCTGATCGGCTTGTGGCTTGGTTACCTGGTTTACGGATTGGTTTTTTCCACCGCCATTCACACACATAATTATTATCAAATGCCGTTCATCCCCGTCGTTGCTCTTGGTCTGGCGGCAATATGCTCTTGCGTTGTAAAACGGCTGCGCCGGATGTCAACTGTATCACATCTGGTTATGATGAGCATTGGCCTGCTGCTCGTAATTCTGTTGTTTATGGCGTACAATATTGTTAACGGAAAATATGAACATATCAAAATCAGCCCGGATACGATGCGCAAAGCAGGAAACTTCTGCAGGTGGGCGGGAATCGACCATAATTTTCTTGAACAACTCCGAAAAGATCATACACCTCAAGTGAAAATTGCCGAGCAAATCGGCAAAACAGTTAACCATAGCAGACACACGATATTTATGGCACATCATTACGGGAGATTTCTTAAATATCACGGCCAGCTTTCAGGACTGTATTGGCCCAGCGTTAATGACTGGTGGTATTATGGAAGGGTTCCTGGGAAAAAAATAACCGCCGAGGAGCGTCTTAACATCTGGCTTTCAATGTACTCTTCTGAATATTTTATCGTAACCGACTTTCGGGAGTTCGACCGGCAGCTGGACCTGAAAAAACTGCTTACCCAAAAATATCCGGTACTGGTTCAGAATGACAATTATTTGATTTTCGATCTCAGATAAAAACCTGATAATATACCCATGCTGAATGAAAATAAAATAGGCATATAACAGGCTCTGTTAAAAATCGGGTTAAAAAACCGCGAAAGTAAAGACCTTTGATAAACAACTATTTTGCGTATCCCAAGCTCTCAATAGCTTTTCTTGTACTTTCGTCCAGTTGTTGTGTTGGTGTGGCAATCCCAGGCTTCGGCAGACCGGCCACATACTGATCCAGTTGTGCTGCCATGGTTTCGGCGCGTTCAGGGATACGATGGACGAGGTTTACGCTTTCTCCATGATCATCTTTCAGATTGAACAACATGTGATTGTCCTTACTGTTCCAGATGAATTTGAAGTCTCCCTCAATAATCACCCTCCAGTCACCGTCCGAGCTGAACCTCGATATCGGATAAGTCTCCGCAATAATCGGGTGTCCGATCTCAGGCGGTACACCTGCCTGGATACCCTGCGGCAGATTGATCCCCATGCGATTCAGAATTATGGCAAAGATGTCATTGAGTTGTACCGGTACGTCTGTCTGATCCGGTGTAACTTCTCTGCCAGGATACTTCAAAAATAACGGTACGTGAATCTCCTGCTGGTAAAGGTAATGGCCGTGCTTAAATTTGCCGTGTTCGCCAAATAACTCACCATGATCTGCTGTTACAATTATAAAGGTGTTCTCGAACAAATTCCAATCTTTGAGTTTCTGCAGAAGTTTGCCAATATAATAATCCATGTATAGAATCTCAGCATCGTAAAGAGCAATACTTTCTTCTATTGATGGATCTTTTTTGGAGAGTATCGCATCTTTCGGCAGGAACGCTTTTGCGAAACCTTCCGCTGCCATGTAAGGGGCATGTGGGTCAAAGTAATTGAGAAAAAGAAAAAATTCTCGCTCCTGCGAATTTTCAATCCAGTTCAGGGCACTGGCGGTGACCTGATAGGCCAGCCTGCCGCTTGTGGTACTGATTTGATCGTCATCGTAGAATTCGAAACCTTTATCCAGTCCGAAAACTTTTTTCATCCAGGGACCGCCCACCACCGCTCCCGTTGTGTAACCATTTTGTTTGAGAATTGTCGCCAGTGTTAATTCGTCCTGGGCCAAACCTCGAGCACGATAACCAGTCTGTCTTGATCCGGTCGAATGGACAGCGTCGGAAAGATCCAATGGCCCATTGGCATCATACCTCGCCCCGTGACTCGACGTGAATTTTCCAGTGAACAGTGAGGCATGGGAGGGAAGTGTCCAACTCGATGGCGCGATCGCCCGTGTGTAAAGGATCGATCCACTGGCCAACCTGTCAAGGTTAGGACTGGTGTTTCGGTTGTACCCATAGCAGCCCAGATGGTCAGCCCGTGTAGTATCCAGTGTTATGAGAATAATGTTGGGCCTATCTCCTCGCTGCTGCCTTTTTTGATTCTGCTGCACCCGTTTATTTTTTGGGCTGCGTTGTTTCTTACAACCGCTCAGCCCAAGGCCAACGGACAAACCCGATGCCAAACCACCGTAAATCCCACATTTGAGCAACTCACGCCGAGTCAAATCGTTGTGCGATCTTTTCTTACGTTTCGTATGTATTTCGGAATTTGCCATTAAAACCTTCTCTCCCCCTCGATTTTGGCGTCAAAAGTCAATATTCACACCTGAAAAACATTGTTGTAGTACCGGAATTAATGTTTCACAATCCTTTTGACGCCGGCGTCACTTCCAGCCAGCCTGCTGTACTCTACTTCACCTAATTCTACCAAATTTATCTTGAAAAAGGAAGCGTTTTTGGCCCAATCTGTTTCGTTAGCCTAATACTACAGCGAGATTTTATGCAATTAGCTGTGTTTTTGATACTGATAATGCGGTTTAAAATGTCAAATATCAGCTAAGTCGCGCTGTAGTACTAAAGTGGGGCAAAACAGGTGCCAAATTGGCCGGCGGCGAAATAGCAATCATAAGTCATTGGTGGTAAAGGAGTTATTTGGTTTTATATATGGAATTATTCAGATGGAACATTTGGTGGACCTGCCAGAGCGGCTGAATTGGGAGGACAACCTTAATCGTTCACCTTGGTGTTACATGGTACTACCATGCCGTCTTCACCAGCGGTGGAGGTTAGGTGGATTGAGGTGCCATTTTTTCCTTGCTTGATTATTATGGTATTTCTGTGTACTTTATAGATTTTATAAGGGAAATTATCGTTATGGGTCATAACGAATCACTAGTGATCTCGAACGATGAGCTGGCGTTAGAGGATCTGGTTAGGGTGTTGCTGGTTCTGGTAATGGCTGTTATGGCAGCACTGACCGTGTTGACTCATATTTCTCAAATCTGCGGTATTTCCTTTTCGGCGCATGCGGTCATCGGTGTATGCGTTGCCATAATCGTTGCCGGGCTGGTATTGTACAGTGAATTATCAAAGCAGCTTTTACGAACGATTACATACCAGCCGGGCACTACAGCAATGCTATTGAGCTTGGTACTGTTTGGGGGTGTGCTTTGCCTGGTATCTCATCGGTATGCGTATGATGATGCTGCCTATGTTCCGAATGTCATTTATTATCTGGAAAATACCGACGATGCCATGGGCTTTAACATTCACTTCTTCGATTCAGGGCGAAAAGATGAGCCATTTATATCCTACCACCGGTGCTCGATAGCTTTTGAATATTCTCAGGGTATTGTGGCGTACATAACGCGGGTGCACTTTTTGACGGTATATTACTTGTTTTCCCCTGCTTTGTTCGGTTGCATGGTGCCACTGGCTTTTTTCTATCTTATTTCCAGGTTTTCCTTTCCATCAAAAGCGGCAATTACAGGTTCATTTTTTATCTGTTTATCCCTCCTTCTAATGGGAGAACACCACGCAAGCTTTGGAAACAATGCCTTCAACAGAATTTACGAAGGCAAAACGGTGATGTTTGTTGTTGGGTTTCCCTTGTTTGCGGCGATGACGATGGACTTTTTCCGGTCGCCATGTGCCAAAAAGTGGTTATATTTGTCGCTTACAGCAATTACTATGATTGGCCTTAGCACCTCTGCTGCCGTATTAATACCAATGCTTGCGCTCGCATTGGCAATCTCATGCTCTTTTTCGTATGTTTCTAACATGAAATCTCGTTTTATACGCAGCTTTTGTTATTTCTGCTCACTTTTTTACCCGGTTTTGTACGCAGGAAGTATGCTGTTAGTCTCCCTTGGCCAGCTTGGTAGTGACAAAGCAATTAACCAGGGCTGGCCAAAAACTTTTTGGGGTCATGCCGGTCGTGTTTTGAATGGACCGGTAGTTATTGGTTTTTTGGTATTGGGAACAATTGCAGCGGTTATATATATCCAAAAGCGTAACCGTCGTTTTCTCGTTATTTGGATTATATCTTTACTTGTGTGTTATCTTAACCCCCTTGTTTCCGGGTTCGTGGTCAAGTATGTAACGACACCGAATATTTACTGGCGGGTATTTTACCTGCTTCCTTTTCCACTGGTGATTGGATTATCCGCTGCAGGTTTGGAATTAAGTCTCGAGAAGAAAAGTCAAAAACTGCGGTACCTTATTGTTGGTGGATTGATAGTAGCATTATTAGCCGCTCACCTCCCGAAGTCTTCGTCTTCAGTATTCCGGCGTCGGTTACCGAACCCTTCATTTTCATCATTTTGGGATTGCTCCAAGGTTACAAAATTAGGCCTGCCAGGGTATAAAGTTGATCCTATCCATTTAGATCAGGCCCGTAAGGTAATGGCAATGTCGCCGCCAGTCGGGTCGATGCTGGCAATACCGTCAGTAAGCATAACGCTGCCTATGTTAACCTCGATTTATCCACAGATATCTACTCGAAGAGATAGTGTCCTCATGTGGATGGAAGAGTGCGGCAGAAAGGATGAAGGCATACATCGGCTAAGGGCTTCAGGTTTTCTGGAAGGTCAAATGGAAAAAAATGGCATCGAATCTCTTGTTTTGACAATTCAGCAAAATCCTCAAATACGATCAATTGTTGCCATCCGCTGGGTTGCAGAATCCGACAACAAATATTTGTTCGGTTTGTTGAAGAAGTTGGGCTTTGGTAAGCACAAACTTACTGACGAGTTGGTGGTGTTTATCCGATCAGATTCCTGCTGGCAAAGTTAACCCAACTTTCGCAGTTGAGGCGGGGAATTGCGATTTTTTTAATTTTTTCCCCGCGTAGCGTTTCAAAATCGCCATAAGTGTTCCAAAACCCTGCGTGGTGAAGACCTACCCTATTGCAAGCCTG
>Ga0315276_10000322_pt1 | contig 40344 bp, 41 predicted proteins | sample YL17G05_0_MG_FD_204542 | JGI IMG/M metagenome (GOLD analysis project Ga0315276, IMG submission 204542) | Sediment microbial communities from Yellowstone Lake, YNP, Wyoming, USA - YL17G05_0 | ecosystem: Environmental > Aquatic > Freshwater > Lake > Sediment | place: USA: Wyoming | collected...
TGGCTCAGACCTGTATCTACCTGCTTACCCTGCGCCAGCCTAACGACCTCTGCGCCAGCCTGATAAATACCAACTGGCCACGCTCTTACAGCGAGGCCGCCGCCCTATCCAATTACCTTATCTCAAGCGGAGTTTCGAAACGGACTTCCCGGTGCCTGGCGCAGGCAGTGATGTTTTCACCGGGCAGCAGGTTTGCCAGCGCATATGCTATGTTGGCTGCGCTTTCACCGGGCAGCATTGCTGCTGTCCAAGGTCCGGAGGCTCCCAAATGAGATCAGGCACAGTATTTGTGGTCTTGCTGTGGTTGGCAGCGGTTACAGCCGTCATTGCCGGCTCACCGATATTGGCCGGGGCAGTCGGAGCGCCCGCCGATAACTATACCATCCCCGACATCCCGACGGACAATACCGCACCCGATGAAATCAAACCTGCCGTAAATTTCCTGCCGGAGGGCCCCTCCTCCCAGGAGAAAAGCGCCGTGCCCAGGGTGATAGCTGTCTTCACACCCGTACCGGCGCGTAATAATAGCAGAATTACGGCTGGCGAGACGTGGTTCCTGGATATAGATGTCAACGCGCCCGGCTGGCTATACATCTATGAATACTACCCGGAGGGCAGCAACCCCGAGGGTGCCTGGATAGCCTATAAATGGCACGTCAAGGAAAGCGGGGTGTGGAAGCTCGGCCCTTTCAGCCCGTCCGATAATGAACCGGAAGGGCAGCATATTTACAGGATATGGTTCTACTCGGGCGGACAGTGGACTAGTGAAGAGTCCGGGTCAAAACAATATAACTCTATCAGTTGGACCTATTCTCTGGACACTCCTCCGCTCAAAATCCTCTCCTTTGAAATAAATCCTCCCGCTGTTAACGAGGAAGAGGGTACACTGCTTTTCTGGGAGGTGCAGGGTGCCAGCTCAGTAGATATATCAGGCATAGGCGTTATGGCCGGTTCAGACGGAACACTGCTGATAAAGCCAGCAGCTACAACAACTTATGCATTGACAATACGTGACGCAGGCGGAAAAACATTGTCGCAGTCAGCTACGGTCACAGTCAGGCCGGTTACCTTTGCTGAACGGGCAATGAAATTCCTGGGCAACCCGGTGATATTGATTATGGCGGCCACGGCAGTTGCCATCATAGTACTGACGTTTATCCTCCTGCGCAGGAGGTATGCCGCGCAAAGTGAGGTTAAAGAGACATTGTCTTTGCCCGCGCTACAACTTCCAGAAAAGCCGGAAGACCAGCGGCCGCAGGCTACCTCAAAAGCTTTTCTTGAACTGCCCGGCGGACCCGAGATAAGGATTTCCGGCGATACCATGACAGTAGGCAGGGCTGACCTGGCAAGGGACATGGAGATAGACCAGTTGAGCCTTATCTCACGGCAACATTTCCGTATCACCTTCAGAGAAGATCAATTTTTTATTGAAGACCTGGGAAGCGCCGGCGGTACCCGCCTTAATGGCACCGAAATACGGGAAAGTGGAGCAGTCAGCCTCAAAGATGATGACCTGATCGAGCCGGCAAGCGTTGTCAAATTGCGATTCCGCGTCCTCTGATAGGCTCTCCCCATCTTTAAACGCTACATCACCCCAGACCCACCACCAACTTTATCTTTGTAAGAAATTTGTCAGCGAACTGTCAGCCTCGAGTCAAGCAGCAGTTTCCCGGTCAGTGTATATTGATAATAAAATATGAATCACTATATCCGGGAGGCGCATTGCCCCATGAAGAATATATATTTAATGATGCTGATCTTGACCGTGACTATGGCAAGTCTATTTACTTCACTTTCGCCGGTTGAAGCTCAGCCTTCGCCGCCCCTCAGCCCGGAAGCTTCCTGGCAACCGCCTGACGAGGGAGGGGATGCTTTGGAGCCGCAAGTTGGCGTAGATACTTACCGTCAGACCTGGCCTAACCTGCAAATGCTCACTCCATCGCCGGTTCCACCAGGCATCTCCGGTTCAATCACCAACGCATACCTGGTAAACAGCTACGGGCAGCTGCTATCAACTTTGTATGGGGATGAGGGATGCTACCTCGTGGTATCTTTCAATAGCCCGGGTTATTTTTACCTTTGGGAATATTATCCTTCCAGCACTAATACGTACGGCCACTGGTTGATTTACAGGTGGTACCGTCCTTATGCGGGCGTTTGGAAGATAGGACCGTTCACGGCCAGCTCATTGGATCCTGACGGCAGGTATATCTGGAAGATGTGGTTCATTAGCGGTGGATTCTGGTCCACGCGCACACTCAGCTTCGATTACATGCGGGGCTATAATCCATACGGTATTCCCGGTCCTGCGCCGCAACCCATCTATCCCCCCGTGATCAACTCATTCAACGCGAATTTACCCTCGGTCGAACTCGGCCAGACCGTTACACTGACCTGGACCACCAGCAATGCCAGCAGTGTAAGCATATCTCCGGGTATAGGTACGGTCGGCACTTCGGGATCCACTACGGTAACCCCGTCGGCAACAACGTCATATACACTGACGGCCACGGGTAAAACCGGCAGCCCCGTATCATCTTCGTCCACTGTTACCGTGATGCCACGCATACCCCCCGGCATAAGTGCTGCACAGGCTAAAATACAGGGCGGGCAATCTACGACATTATCCTGGAACGCTCCCGCGGCCGTACAGGTATTTATAAGCGGCGCCGGGTCTTTTGGCTCCAGCGGGACCACCGATGTGCAGCCGCAAGATACCACCGTCTATACGCTTACCGCAAGCTATATGGACGGGACTGCGCTCACGGCATCTACCATGGTAACCGTTGAGCAGCCACCGTACCTGCTATATGGCTTAATAGCCCTGCTGGCGGTAGCTGCTGCGGTAATAGTTGCCCTGCTGATCAGGCGGCCGTCTGCTGCACCGGCGGCGCAATCCGCAGGCACCCGGCCAGCCGCCGCGATTACCTCAACGGCGGTGGCGTCACCGGCCACTTCCCAGGTGATGGAGGCCATGGCAGCCAAATTGGCTATGCCCGACGGCAGCGAAGTGCTGCTGGCAGGTAACGCCCGTTCACTGGGCCGCAAGGACTTTGAAAAATTCCTGGCACCTGACGAGGTCTCTTACCTCTCCCGGCAGCATATCAACATCTGGTTTGAAGAAGGCAAATACTATATAGAGGACCGCAGCAGTACCAACGGCACAAGTGTTAACGGAATGACTATCAAAGATACCGGCAGGCATGTCCTGGAGGACGGCGATGCCATAGACCTGGCTGGCAAATTGAATATAACCTTCAAACTCTGATTTTTATTAGGAGTACCGAATGCACATGAAAAAATTAACCCTTTCTCTGGTAACAGCATTATTGATTTGTGCTGTGTTCTCACTGCCTGTTACAGCATCCGCAGTTGTGACTAATACAGCAGGCGAAAAGAGCACTGCCTGGCAGGCCGATGACGCTCCGCTTACACCACCACCTTCTGCTCCTGAGGACCCTGTTCCTCCGGCATTGGAGCCTGTTGATGCACCGTTGTTACCTCCACCGCCTGCTCCTGAGCCCATTATAGTGGCAACGGCTTCTACCGATTCAACTATCGTTCATGGTATAGCAGGGCAGGCCGAGGACGCTCCGCTTACACCACCACCGTCTGCTCCTGCAGCACCTCCGCCACCTCCACCGGCTGCCTCACATTTCCGACCGCCGGCGGGTACCTATGCATCACCCTCTTTACCAACCCCTCCAACCCCACTTGCGCCTGCAGCACCTCCACCTCCTCCTCGTCCTCCTTCTCCGCCACCCCCTCCTCCACCATCACCTCCTCCGCCACCTCCGCCAGCTGCCTCACATTTCCGACCGCCGGCAGGTCCCTACGCGTCACCATCCACACCACCCTCCCCACCTTCACTTCCACCTGCTCCACCAACTCCTCCACACCCCCGCCCACCGGCACCTACACCGACATACCCTTATTACCCTTATTACCATTATGACAATTATTATCCCAATTATCCCTATTACTCCGATCCCTATGTATGGCCGTACCCCTATTCGCGCTGGTCATCCTACGTAGGAACTTACTCCTCGGACATAGTGGTTGAAACGCCTCAGCCGGTTTACAATCCGGTGATAAGCACATTCACGGCTGATCCGAGTTATATTCAGCCCGGCCAATCGGCTGTTTTGACATGGACGGTAAACAATGCCAGCGACGTTACCATATCCCCCTCCGTCGGTTCGGTTCCCAATACAGGCGTTTATACCGTCATGCCCGCGTACACTACCACTTATACCCTGACAGCCAGCGGCAGCGGAGGCAGCGTAAGCGCCAGCACCACAATAACCGTGGAACAGTATTATTCAACGTACAGCACAGGCGGTAGTGTTAGCTCGGCCGGCGCAGGCAACGCTGCTCCAACAGGATCGGGCAGCGTAGTTACCAGCGGGGTCAGCGCCGGCAGCGGTCCCGCGCTCAACCTCTGGCTGCTGTACGCTTTGATGATCGGGCTCCTGGCCGCAGCGGCGGCTGTGATCATCACGCTGCTGGTAAGAAAACCGGCTAAAGCCTACGTGGGAACCGGTATCGGCACGCGCGCGGGCTACCTGTCTTCTTCCACCGCACCTGCAGCCACATTAGCAGCCTCCGGCATACCGATGACCACGCCACTGGCAGCCGGACCATCGGCCAAATTCTCCTCAGAGGGCGGCAGGGAGATATCCTTTAATGCGGCCGGACAGTCCCTCGGCCGAAGCGACCTCCACGAGTTGGCCGGGCCGGGTAAAGCCGACCTGATTTCCCGCCGGCATTTTTCCCTCAGCTATGAAAACGGCGATTACTACATTGAGGACCGCGGCAGCACCAACGGCACCAGGCTGAACGGTTCAGATATACGCGGCAAGGGCAAACACACGCTGAAAGACGGCGATAAGATAGACCTCGCCGGCGCACTGACAATCACATTCAAATCCTGAATTAACCAAAAAGGCCGGCGGCTGGTGTTCCAGCCGCCGGCCTTCCATTGCTATTACAGTATTTATTAATCTACCTTTCTGATTCGTAAAACCGCTTCACCGTTGCTTCCATATCTTTTTTATTGCCAAACCCGCCGCTCTTATAGTCCCGTATCACCGACCCTGTATCCAGGAAGAGCGAGGTGGGTATGGTCCTGAACTGACAACCGCTGACCAGGTTCGCTGTAGGGTCAATGTAAACCGGCACGCTCAAACCGTATTTCTTCATCCATTCCTCGACATCGGCCTTCTTCTCGCTGCTGGCGACCATGAACATGACCATGTCCGTGCCTTTCGGCCAGTTAGTGTAAACATCGTTGAGGAAGAGGGCCTGCTGCATGCAGGTGGGGCAGGAGGTCTTGGTAAAAACCATGAACACTTTTTTGCCCAGGATATCCCCGTTGGTAAAATCCCCGCCCTGCAGTGTCTTGAAGGCAAAATCAGATATCCGGCAGTTGATCTTGCAGCAAACCGGGGAAGCAGGCGGTGTATTGAACGGCGCAAGGGTCTGCTGCTCTACCTCATCAAAATCAGTTACCGATTTGATGCTGATGTTATAGCGCGTATCCGGGCGCAGTCTATCTAACCTCACTTTGTGCTCGTAAACCAGGGTTTTATCCGCTTCCGTGTCGGTAACGCCCGACTTATCCTCGCCGTAATCCACCAGGCTCGAAGCCGGCTTATTGGTTATCCAGTGTACCGTGACGGCCGTGCTGGCTATATCATATACATCGATATTCGAGATAGTGAACTTTCCCCCCTGGGCAATCGCCGCTGTTGTCGTAACCGCGTAATCCTGTGATATGGCTACAATTCCGCAGCAGTCAACCGACCTTACCCTGAAGTGATAAGCAGTCTTCGGCTGCAGGTTCTGGACCACCGCACTGTGTGATTCAAGCAAGGTAGTCTGCAATGCAGTCTTGTTACCATAGGTTGCCTGCCGCCCATATTCCACCTGGCCGGTGGACGGCCTGCTGGTCTTCCACGCTATGATTACATGTTCACCATATATGGTGGGCGGATCGACAGCCGTTATGGTCAGTGGCGTTGCTTCCGCTTCCTGGGCCTGTGATAAAACGGTTCGCACTTCGTTGGAAGTCAGTGCATAACCCTCGCGCCCGGCCAGGCCGGAGTTCCAGCTGACTATCCCTACCATCTCGCCGGCTTTATTGAGTATTGCGCTGCCCGCCAGGCCGGGTTCAAGCGCGGCATTGGTCTGCAGGTAGTTTATGCCTTCCGCTTTTTGCACAGCGGTAACAACACCTTTCAGGGTAACCGGTTTTGAGTCCCCTGGTCTATATCCTGTAGCATTGACTTCATCCCACTGGTGCAACAGATCGGAATCGCCCAATACCACTGGTTTCACAGCCGGGTAGTTACCCTCCACCTTTATCACGGCCAGATCCCTTGCGCTGTCCACGCAGACCACCCGGCCCACGAAACTCGTCCCGGGCTTCAGCTCCATAGAGATCGAAACAGCCCCGCTTACCGCCTGTGCACCGCTGACGACATAACCACCCTTATCCACGATTATACCGGTGGCAATCACATCATCAGCATATATCCTTACCAGGGAATCCGCCGCGCCGGTCCCTACGCAGGAGGACATGGTCAGCGACAGCAGGACAAGCGGTAATATTCCGTTTTTGATCAGCCGGGCGCAACAGCGCTGCAGCGCCTGTATGTTCATGCGTGATGGCATCACTTTATCGGCACGTTGCCCATTTGCAGGTCCGGCCTGATAATATGGTCCATGAACTGCCCGATATGTGCGTTCATGACCTTTTTCATCTCACGCACTATTACCCTGCTCTTGTTCAGGCCTTTGGCGAAGGCGACGGCCTCTTTCACCGTTTCATCAGCCGACGGGCAAGCCTTGCGTATCAAGTTGAATTTCTCTAATTCAGCGGCTGTGAAGCGCTTGCCAGTAAGTTCCGCCTCCATCACCTTGTGCATCGGCATCATCCTCTTGATCAGGGCGTCCATATACGGCAGGAACGGTATATTCAAGTCAACTTCCGGGAAGCAGAGGAAACCGCGGTCGGCACGCATGAACATGAAATCGAAGGAACATGCCAGGATAGCGCCCCCGGCGAAGGCATGGCCGGTCACCGCCGCCACTGTGATCATGGGATAGAAGGTCACCCGCCTGTACATCATGTCCTGGGTATCGAAGAACTTCTCGATATCGGGATCCTTCCTGGTTACAGCCGGCACCAGCCAGTCCAGGTCCATACCGTTGCACCAGATCTTTGCATCGGCAGCCTTAACCACCAGCGCATTGGCAGTGGTCTTGTTTTCGATATCGTCTAGGGCTTTCAGCAATTCATTGAGAAAAGTGAGATTGATCCTGTTCTCTCCGCTGTTCATAGTGAGCACAGCGACATTTTCATCAAGCGTCCATTCAACCAATGGCATGTGGGATACCTCCGTAATAATATTTTGACGGCTGTCTCTATCAGGGCGGCCTTGATCAGCAGCGCTCATTATTATATACCAAAGAGCGGCGGGGTGTTTTCCGGGCAATCAATTGCAACAGCTGTTGCGAAATCCGGCAGATTTATGCACAATTATAAATTGCGGTCGCGGTACATCAAATTAGCATGAGGAGATTTAGATATGGATAACGTTCTGGTCATCGGCGCAGGCTTCATGGGTGGCGGAATCGCACAGGTCGTGGCCCAGGGTGGTTACACGGTTTATCTGCAGGACATCAACCCGGAATCGCTGGAAAGGACCATGGCCCAGATTCGCTGGTCAACGGAGAAGCTGGCCAGCAAGGGGAAGATCAAGGACAGCGCTCAAGCAGTGCAGGACAGGATCAACGTGGTGAAAGACCTTGCCATCGCGCCCAAATGCCAGTGGGTCATCGAGGTGGTCTTCGAAGATGAGAATATGAAGAAAGAGCTTTTCAAGGAGCTCGATGCAACCTGCCCGGTTGAGACTATCCTGGCTTCCAATACCTCGAGTATACCCATCACCCGCCTGGCATCGCTGACCAAACACCCGGAGAGGGTGGTTGGCCTGCACTTTTTCGGCCCGGTGCCCATGATGCGCCTGGTGGAGGTAATCAAAGGCGAGAAAACTGCGGATACCATGTTCAAAAAAGGCGTGGACTTTATCAATTCAATTGGCCAGTACCCCGTGAAGGTCATGAAGGACATCCCCGGCTTCATCATGAACCGTGTGAGCGGCGTTGCCTTTCGGGAGGCGCTCTCCCTGGTGGAGAACGGTATAGCCACGGTCGAAGACGTGGATAAAGGTATGCACTATGGATTCAACTGGAACATCGGCCCTTTCGAGATAGCCGACAACGCGGGAATCGACACCTACGTGCGCGTGGGCAGGTCATTCGCGGCGCTGGGCGCCAGCGATATAGTAGCCGCCTCACCGCTGATGGAGAAAATGCTCAAGGCGGGGCGCCTGGGGCGCAAGGTGGGCAAGGGCTTCTATGATTACACTCCCGATGGCAAGCAGGTGCCTTTCGACGTTACTAAATTATAGTCTATTTCCGCCAATGCAAACCCATCATCGCGGGCGCTCTTTCACTCTCGTCATTGCGAGCCCGGAAAGCGCGGCAATCTGTCCGCGGTAAATAAATTGCTTCGTCACTAAGTTCCTCGCAATGACATAGCTACACTGCGATCGTAAGCCCCTCGTACCCGATCTCCAGTTCCATCTCCAGCAGCTTGCCCGCATCCGCGATCTCACCCCTCAACTCCTCTTCATAGAGCGAGGGCAGGTGGGTGATTATCACCCGTGGAATATGGCCTTTCAGCTTGCGTAAATGCTGGAGTTCCTCCGCCAGCAGCACAGGCGTCAGGTGACGCTGCCTATGCATGTCCTCTTCCATCCTGTTGAGTCCCGTTACCTCGATGAAAAGCACGTCGGGGTTGATGCGCTCCCAGCATTCTGATAACCCTTTGCCGGTATCACCGGTGTAAAATATGCTTTTCCCGTTTTCCGCTTTGACCAGGTAACCTACCGAGGGGACCGTGTGACTTACCGGCACAGGCATGATCTCATAATTTCGGATAAAAAGCTGCTGGAACGGAGCTATGGGCTTGAGCCGCAGCCTCGGCTGATCCTTTGAAGGCCATTGTGTATAATCCCGGTACATCCTGCCGTCCAGCAGGTAAAGATATACTATTTCAAGCGTGTCGCGCAGGCCGTAAACCTCGACCGTCGAAGGCGGCAGGCTGTCGTTGGCCGCCAGCATAACCAGGTCCTTTGTATGGTCAAAGTGGTGGTGGGTAAGCAGGACCGCCCGTATCCCTTGCTGCCTTTCCAGCGCCAGCGACGAGGTCAGACCTCCAGCATCCAGCGCTATCTCATCATCTATCAGCAGGCAGGGCAACCTGAACCGGTTGGTCTCGGTATTATGCGCACCGAGAATTTCGATTTTCATTTACGCCCTCCGCTTTGATTAGCCCTTTATAGCCAGATAGATCACCAGGTAATGCAGCGCCGCGCCCGCTATTACCAGCAGGTGGAAGATCTCGTGGAAGCCAAAGACCCCCGGGACCGGGTTGGGCTTCTTGATGGCATAGAACACCGCTCCCAGAGTATAGGCAACGCCGCCGCCCAGGAGCAGCAATAGCGAGTTCAAGGGCATAGTTATCAGTAACTGGTTCAAAGGGATAAGCAGCATCCAGCCCATCAGGACATAGATCACCGTGGTCAGCCAGCGCGGGCCGTGTATATAAACAAGCTTGAATACCAGCCCGAGGATAACCAGCAGCCACTGCGCACCGATAATGCCCCAGCGCCACCAGCCGTCCAGGTAGATATAGCATATGGGCGTATAGGTGCCCGCTATCATAAAGAAAATAGCGATGTGGTCCAGCCTGCGCCAGGGGTTGCGCTCGTCTTCACCGTCTTTCTGCCCATGGTAGATGGCGCTGCAGGTAAAGATAAAGATTGCACACAGGCTATAGATACTGGACAGGGCGATCTTGGTCATAGAGCCGGACGAATTGCACAGTAGTACTATATAGCCTGCCAGCGACGCCCCCACCCCCAGCAAATGGGAATAGAAATTGACCAGGTCTGATTTTTGAAACGCCATTCTCCTCTCCTTTATTGACCCATCCACGGCCGCAGCCTGGGTATCCAGCGCGGCACGTTCTTTTTATAGATAACATATTCCCCGCCGAACCTCTTCTCCAGCCCAGGTTCCTCGGAATACATGAAATAAATTTGGTTGATGCCGAAAAACAACAGGAACCATATAAAGATCCATGTGGAACCGAAGGCGATCGATTCGCCCAGCAGGATAATCATGACGCTGGATATCATGGGGTTACGCACATGGCGGTAAGGGCCGATGATGACCAGCCTTTTGGTGGGCGACCAGGGCGCCAGCGTACCCTTGCCGATATTTATGAATAGCCAGACAGTCATGAACAGGTAGTAAAGCCCGTTTCCCATCAGCACCGAACCCGCCAGCACGACCACGGCATCCCACGGCCACCCCAACCCCCAGCCAATCCTGAAGCCAGTTGCCAGAAGTATGCCCGCCGGTATGATCAGTAGAACCGTGAACGGCAGGATAAACGATTTCACCTGGTTGATCAATGATTCTTTCACTCAAACCCGCCTGCGTGCCTGGTTTCATCCTATGATAGCATTAAACGGCGGCAACGGCATCCCTCGTGATACAATGACAACCGTGAAGACCGGCCTCATCTACTGCGGGGACTGCCTTATCAGGCTTAAGTCCTTCCCCGCTGAGTGCGTCGACCTCATCTATATCGACCCGCCCTTCAATTCCAACCGTAACTACAGCGCCGCCGGAAATGCAGGCGAAAAAAGGCAATTCAAGGATAAATTTGAAACAGTGGCCGCCTACATAGCTTATATGAAACCACGCCTGAAAGAACTACACAGGGTACTCAAACCTGCGGGGAGCTTGTATTATCACTGCGACTGGCACTCCTCACATTACATCAAGGTGCTGATGGACGGCGAGGATTTGTTCGGCTACGGCAATTTTCAGAACGAAATAGCGTGGTGTTACAGGTCGGGAGGCGCCAGCCCTAAGAAACGCTTCTCTCGCAAGCATGACACTATCCTCTTCTATTCCAAAACTGCCGATTATACATTCAATGGCCTGCGGGAGAAATCTTATAACCGCGGCCTTAAGCCGTACCGCTTTCAGGGAGTCGAGGAATTCCGGGATGAGGACGGCTGGTACACGGACGTGGGGATGAAAGACTACTGGGAGATAAACATGGTGGGCAGGACCAGCCGCGAGCGCCTGGACTATCCCACACAGAAGCCCGAGGCCCTGCTGGAACGCATAATCAAGGCCAGCAGCAACGAGGGTGACACGGTGCTGGACGCCTTCTGTGGCAGCGGTACCACCCTGGCGGTGGCCCAGAGGCTTAAGCGAGGGTGGATTGGCATAGATATCTCACCCGCCGCCTGCAAGCTGGCCGGTAAGCGGTTGGACAGGCTGCGCCTATAGCCGTCTGATCTCCCTGATCACGATATCGGGGCGGTCGGTCATGATGATGTCGATACCGCTGTACAATGCCCTCCTCAGGTCATCCTCGCTGCCGCTATCCCATGCAAAAACCATTTCTCCCCTTTGATGCGCCGATATTACTATTTCTTCGCCGACTGTATCGCCGCTCACCTGTATAAATCCCGCCGTTTTATGCGCCGGCAGGTTACCGCCTGTACCGGAGGTGTCACCGATTACAGCACAGGTAAAATCAGGGGCAAGCCCTGACAACTTGCCGATCAGCACGGCATCGAAGGAAACCAGCACTGTGAAGGCCGTGTCGACATGCCGGCGCAGCAGTGACAGGAATTTTTCCAGAGACCTGATTTGTTTGAGTTCAACCAGCAACACCAGTCCGCTGCCAAGTTCTTCCAGCGCCTGCCGGAGGGTGGGTATCCCGTAGCTGCCGCCAACCCTCAACTTCCCGATCTCCTTCACTGTCAGGTTGCCGATACTGTTTCCATCAATACTGTCGTCATGGAAGACCACAAACCCGCTATCGGCTGTCTCCTGTACATCGAATTCCACTCCGTCCGCCCCTATTTCACGGGCAGCACGAAAGGCTTCCAGCGTGTTATCCGGAAAGTACCGCGCATACCCGCGGTGGGCGATTACCAGGGCCTTCTTCATGCTATTTGTCGAGTATGGCGATGGCGTCCATCTCCACCAGGGCATCCCGGCTGAGCAGTTCCTTGACCACTATACCGGTGGACGCTGGAAAGCTGTTGCCGAAGTACTCCCGCCGCACCGCTACAGTGCCCTTATAGCCCTCCTTGGTGCGGATATAGTCGCACGTCCAGACCACGTCATCGAAGGTGGCTCCGGCCGTATCCAGCACTACCTTCAGCTTCTCGTAGATTTTCCTGTACTGCTGCACGATATCGCCCCTGATGACCAGCTTGCCGGTTTCGGCTTCAATCTCGGTGGCATCGTTGCCGGATACGAAAAGCATGTTGCCCTTGCGTACCGCCGGTGCGAATGTGAGGTGCTCGTAGATCTCCCAGCCTTTGGGTATGATAGCCTGCCGCTTGCTCATACATGCCTCCTATTTGTCATTTTGTTTTGGCTAAGTATATAACGGATGCAGACCAAGCCCCAAGCCTGTCTATCCAGCCTTAAAAGCTGCGTTTAAATCTGCCGCCGTCTTAAAAGGGTCACTGCTGATGACGTTGGCGCCCCATAATTCCATGGCGCTTATATCGGATGACATATTCCCGGCGTCGCCGCGGTCGAGCATCCTGGCAATGATGGGGAAACCCTCCCAACCCTCTTCGTTATCTAGCGGCGGGAAAGCGATACCCAGATTAAAAGACGTGACCTTCATTTGGTCCCTGAAGCAGGCCAGCACGAGATAAACAGCGTCCTTCGTATAGCCTGACAGGCTATCCGAGGTGATCATTACCTCGTTGTCCTTGAGAGGGGTAAGACATGCCATCACTTTAGTATTACCGGCGACAAATCCGAGGCCCAGGGCCTTATGCAGTTCAAAAAGGTCGTCGAAGTAACTGTTGTCATACATATGGCTATAATCCAGGGCAGCTTTCTTCAGGTATTCAATCCTGGCGTAATGGGCACCACCTCCCAACATCACCTGAGCATGCCCATGCGAGATGCTGGCGCCGGCCCGGTAGCTGCAGTTCCAGAGGAAGAGACCGTACCGGGCCGCAGGATCGTAATTATGGGCAGCCTGCATCCACTGCCAGCCAGTCTCAAGGTAATCAGCAACCTCATTGCAGCCAAAATCCAGCGGATCGGTATTATTGAATATGATGACGCAATGATATTGCTCACAACTGGCTATATTGCCAGCTGTAATACAGAATTTTCCTTTAACCCTGCCAAAGGGATTTTCGGGCGTTTTCTCAAGGGGATCTGAAAAAGCATCGGCTTCCCGCCGCGCTGCAGGTATGCCCGGTGCACTTAAGCGGCTGAAGTTACGCGGCCTCAACGAGCGCAGGGGATTGAACAATGATTGCTCCAGGGTAACGAGGTTGGTAACCCTGACCACAGGCTGTTCCAGGACCCTGCCAACCGAACCGAACTGGTGTTCTATCCACGTTAACATCGGCTGTGGCGCGCATAAAATACCCTTCACCACGTCCACTGAAAAAATGCGGTTACATATGCGCTGTGTATCAAGCGGCAGACCAGCGATCAGACCGGGAAGTTGTTGGATCGAAGGCGTCATCTGTCAGCGCCCGCCCCACCGGAAATTATACTGGAGCCTGCTTCGGCGCTGCGGTCAGCCTTTCGATCAGGTCCGGCGTTTCCTGCTGCCCCATTCCATAGCCTATTAACAGCGCCAGCCTGTCCAGCATCAGCTTTGCGCCGTCCAGGTCGCCCTTCTCAATCATCGGCAGTACCTTTTCCAGCAGCTGTGTTTCCTCGTTGAGCTGGCAGGCAAACCCGCCCAGGTTGCCGCAGCAGGGCGCGATGGCCTCTGACCGCCACAGGTGGGCCTCTTTTATCTCGAGGATTTTCTTCAGCGCCGCTATGCCTTCCTGCCTGGTAGCAGGATCGGCGATTTTGCCTCTCGCCTCATTATACGTATCGATGTTGATTATCATCATAGCTGCACCGCCCTCCTGTTATTTTAACGCCGGAGCCTTAATGTTTAAAATGGCGCACCCCGGTGAATACCATGGCCATGCCGAATTTATCGGCCGCCTCGATTGACAGCTGGTCGCGGATGGAGCCGCCGACCTGTATGATGGCCGTTATCCCACCTTTAGCCGCCAATTCCACCGTATCAGGGAATGGGATAAAAGCATCAGAACCCATCACACTGCCCTGCGACTTGTCCCCGGCGCGCTCCAGGGCGATTTGCGCGCTCACCGATCGGTTTGGCTGACCGGCGCCCATCCCCAGCAGCGTGCAATCTTTAACGATGGTAATGCCGTTGGACTTGATATGCTTGACCGTCTTCCAGGCAAAGAAAAGGTCATCCCATTCCTTCTCCGACGGCTGCCGCTTTGTCACAACCTGCGGTTTGAATTCCTCCTCCGTGTAGAAGTCTTTAAGCTGCGCCAGGAACCCGCCGCTTATCGGCCGGAACTCCACGGTCTTTCCCTTCGGTGCCCGGGTTTCCGCCTGCATGGAAAGCAGCCTGAGGCTCTTTTTCCGTCCAAGTAACGTCAGTGCCTCATCGCTGTACCCGGCAGTGATAATGACGTCAAAGTGTGTCTTATCCACCTCGCTGGCCAGCGTAATATCCATTACCTTATTCACCGCCACGATGCCGCCGTAAGCGGCCAGCGGATCGCCGGACAGCGCCCTGAGATAGGCCTCAGGCAGGTGGTGATTGCTGCAAAGCCCGCAGGCGTTGGTATGCTTGATGATAGCCACGGTCGGCTCCTCGAAATCGCTGACCACATTCCAGGCAGCATCGATATCAAGGAAGTTATTAAAGGACAACTCCGGGCCGGAATGCTGCTTGACCTGGGTAATGCCCCACGGCTTCTGACCGGCCACCTTCTCCTGGTAGAGCGCAGCATGCTGGTGAGGGTTTTCGCCGTAGCGCAGGTTGTACATCTTGTGCAGGGCGATGGTCAGGTCGGAGGGGAAGGTTTCGCCCTCCAGCCAGTATTGAGAGATGGCAGTATCGTAGAGGGCTACGTGTTGGAATGCCTTCTGAGCCAGCTTCTTGCGAAAGGCCAGGTCCACCTGCCCGCTCCTGAGTTTCTCAACCAGCGTATTATAATCAGCCGGGTCAACCACTACCAGTACGGCCGGGAAATTCTTTGCGGCGGCCCGTATCATGGTCGGCCCGCCTATATCAATATTCTCCAGCGCGTCCTCCATGGTTACGCCGGGCTTCGCCACTGTCTCAACAAAGGGGTAAAGGTTGACCACCACCATATCGATAGGCTCGATTTTATGCTTACCCAGTTCATCCATATGCCCGGGCTGGTCGCGCCTTGCCAGTATGCCGCCATGCACCATCGGGTGCAACGTCTTAACGCGGCCGCCCAGTATCTCGGGAAATCCTGTGATATCTGATATGCCGTGGACAGCCAGCCCGGCTTCAACCAGCGATTTCTTGGTGCCGCCGGTGCTGAAGATCTCCACCTTCAAGTCCTGCAACTGCCGGGCAAAATCGACCAGGCCAACCTTATCGGATACGCTCAGGATAGCACGCATAGAACACCCCTTTATTGTATTATCACTCTCTCGCTGCCGTTGGCCTTGACTATCTGCCCTATCTGACGGGCATCCGCCAGGGAGGACAACATCTTATCCGCCGTTTCCTGACCACAGACGGCTACCATGCCGATGCCCATATTGAAAACATGGTACATCTCATCGTCCTTTATGCTGCCTCTCTTCTGTATAAGCTCGAAAATGGACGGCACCTGCCAGGCCGAGCGGTCAAGCTGGACAGAGCAATTTTCAGGCAGGACGCGCGGGATATTGCCCACCAGGCCACCCCCTGTTATATGGGCCAGTCCATGTATCTCACCCAGGAACGGTTTAAGGTCATTATGATAGCATCGGTGAGGCTGCAGCAACGCTTCGCCCAGTGTCCGGCCCAACTCGGGGTAGATCATTTTCAGGGAAATAGCATCACGGTCGATTCCGAAAACCTTGCGCACCAGCGAATACCCGTTGGTATGCAGGCCGCTGGAGGGCAGACCTACCACCACATCGCCCTCAACTATATTCACACCGCTGATGACCCTGGCCTTTTCTACTACTCCCACGATGAAACCCACCAGGTCATAGTCAGTAGATTTGTACATGCCGGGCATCTCGGCAGTCTCACCGCCTATGAGGGCACAGCCCACTTCTTTACATGCCTCGGCCAGGCCCGAAACCAGGGCGGCCACCGTCTGAGGTTGCAGCTTGCCCAATCCCACGTAATCCAACATGAAAAGCGGACTGGCGCCGCAGCACAGTATGTCGTTGGTGCAGTGGTTGACCAGGTCCATGCCCACCGTGTCATGCTTCTCCATCAGGACGGCGATTTTAAGCTTGGTACCGACACCGTCGGCGCTGGATACCAGCACCGGGTCACTGTATTGTCTTAACTTGAAGAACGCACCGAAATGGCCGATATCTGTTAATACCTCGGGTCCGAAGGTCGTGCGCACCAGGTCTTTGATCAGGTCCTTGGTCTTATCAGCGGCGGATATATCCACGCCCGCCAGGGCGTAAGCTCCCTTATGTTTCGATTTCACTCAAACTCCTTGCCGTATTAAGAGGCAATGTCTCCAACTGCAGCTTGTCCATCTCAAGCTGCACCGGCATGGGGTATTCCCCGGTGAAACAGGCTGCGCAGAAATTCTCGCGAGGCAACCCGACAGCTTCGATTAAGCCTTCCATACTGATATAGCCCAGCGTATCGGCGCCGATGGCGTCCCTGATCTCGGGGACGGTCTTCTGGGCCGCTATCAGTTCCCAGCGCGTGGCCATATCAACGCCGAAAAAGCACGGGTAACGTATGGGCGGGGCGCAGATCCTCATATGCACTTCCCTGGCGCCGGCCTTGCGTAACATGTTTATAACACGCGGTGTGGTTGTGCCGCGCACAATGCTATCGTCAACCACCACAAGGCGCTTGCCGGATATCTCCTGCGTGAGAGGGTTGAACTTCAGCCGCACCCCCAGCTCGCGCAGTCGCTGGTCAGGCTCAATGAAAGTGCGTCCCACGTAGCGGTTCTTGATCAGCCCTTCGTGATAGGGGATACCAGAGGCACGGGCATAGCCGATACCGGCCGCTGTGGCCGAATCTGGTATGCCCAACACGATATCAGCATCCACCGGGTACTCTCGGGACAGGATGGCACCCATATTTTCACGTGTTGAGTAGATAAGCTTCCCGTTAAGAACACTGTCCGGCCGGGCGAAATAAATGTATTCGAATATGCAAAGGGCCTTACTATCGCTCTCGACGCGTGTGCTCCTCACACCCTTGCTGTCAATGGTCACTATCTCACCAGGCTCTATCTCCCGCACAAACTGGGCGCCGATATGGTCCAGGGCACATGTCTCAGACGCTAAAACCCAGCCACCGTCAATGCTGCCGAGCGAAAGCGGTCTGACGCCCATGGGGTCACGCACTCCGTAAAGCCTGTCATTGGCCATAAGTACCAGGGAGTATGCGCCCTGCAGTCGCCTCATGGCATATTTTATCCTGGCTTCGATCTCCTTCTCAGGGGAAGAAAGCATCAGGTCGGCTATCACCTCCGAATCGGTCGAGGAGTTGAATACAAAACCTGATTCTTCCAAATCTGCCCGCAGGGACGCCGAATTGGTGATGTTGCCGTTATGTCCCAACGCCAGCTTGGCATCGGTGGTGCCCACCAGCACCGGTTGGGCATTACAGGCCACGCTGGAACCTGTGGTGGAGTAACGGTTATGGCCGATGGCGATATCGCCCTTGAGCCGCACCAGTTCATCTTCGGTAAATACGTGGGAGACCAGGCCCATATCGGTGTGTATATAGATCTTCCCGCTCTCGGTGGTAGCAATGCCGGCACTCTCCTGCCCGCGGTGCTGAAGCGCGTAAAGGGCAAAGAAAGTAATACGGGCTACATCTACTCCTGGGGCGTAAATACCGAAAATGCCGCAGCTTTCGTGCAAATCATGCATCGGATTACATGGGGATTATAAAGCTTTTATAGCGTTACGGTCAATGTACCGAACGTGCCGTCATTGATAGCTGCCTGCCAATCTCCTATGCCGCCGCATTTATCAGCCACTTCATGGCTGCATCGATGGCCCGCTCGTCCTGCCGCAGCCTGTGTCCGGCGCCGGGCAGGATGACCAGCTCTTTCGGCTGGCCTGCTTTTTTAAATAACTTCTCGGCATGCGCGACCGGCACAACATCGTCCTGGTCACCGTGCACCAGTAGGAGCGGCTTCGGGGATATTTTGTCAATATATTCTACCGGCGCGACTGTTTTGAACCCTTCGAGCCATTTCTCCACCGAAGGGGGGAAATCCGCGTCCCTGATTATCCCGATCTCCCTGAACCTTACGATCAGAGAGCCAACCGTCTGGCCGCCGGCCATGAAGTCGAACTCAGCCGGACAGGCGAAGGTGGCCACGGCATGCACGCGCTTATCATTGGCTGCCGCGAAAACGCAGGCAGCCGCCCCTCCCGACGACCCGAGCAGGCATATCCTGTTTTTATCCACCTCCGGCAGCATCGCCAAAAAGTCGAGGGCGGCCGACAGGTCGTGCGTCCAATCAACCATGTCGATATTGCCCTGGCTGGGACCGCAGCCGCGGAAATTGAAGACCAGCGCTATAAAGCCTGCCTGACAGAATCTGGCAGCGAGTTCGGGATATCCGCCTTGCTCACCAGGGCTATATGGAACCGCCGGTATGCCGTGGCATATACACACAGCCGGGTAAATCCTGTTGCATTCCCCGGGCAGGAAAACCTCGCCCGCCAGCATCATTTCATCAGCACACAGTATGACCGCCGAATGTCTCATCATTTGATAACTCCAAACATTAATAACGTCAGCAGCCCCCATGCTATCACGGCCAGCGCCAGCCATGCAGCCTTGTTCCAGCGCAGTATCTTGACGCCGTCCAGCGGTGGGAAGGGGATTAGGTTAAAAGCGGCCAGCCAGAGGTTAACCTGGAACCCGAATGCGCCTACGAGGCTCCAGATATCTGCGTAACCTGTACCCGCGGCCAGCAGGTAGAAGAGTCCCGCCAGCGCGATATTGGTTAGAGGACCGGCGGCCGAGATAAGCCCCTCCTCATGGGCGTTGGGCGTCTTATACGTGGATGTATACACGGCGCCCGGCGCGAAAAAGAAGAAGCGGCCGAAGCTGAGCAGGGCAGCGGCCACGGCAATGATCAGCCCCATCTTCCACATGCGGAACTCGGCATGGTAGCCGAAGCGTTGCGCCACACCTTTATGCGCCAGTTCGTGAAAGAGGAAGCCCGTGCCGATGCCGATCAGCGCCACACTAAAATAAAGGGCGAACTGAGCCAGCGACTGCGAATACGGTATAGCGCGGCTGGGTATCAGGTATTGGAGGGAAAAACAGAAACCCAGCGCCAGCCAGCAAATAGCCAGGTCGCGCAGTTCTATCCTGCTGAACTTCATGGCCTCCACGGCCTCAGGTGTAGCAGGAATTCCTTGTTGCCCTCTGCCCCCAATATGGGCGAGGCTGACAGGTTGAGCAGTCTCAGTCTGTTGCTGTTCATCCAGATAACGAAATGGCTGATCGTACTGGCGTGGACAGCAGGGTCCCTGATAACGCCGCCCTTGCCCACATCATCCCTTTCCGCTTCAAACTGCGGCTTGAAAAGGACCACCAGTTCACCTTCTTTTGCCAGGTGTGGCAACACGTTGGGAATCACCATGGAAACCGAGATAAACGAAACGTCCATTACCGCCAGACCTATCTTTTCAGGCAAGTCGAATGGATAATGAGCGTTGACCTTCTCCATAACAACTACCCGGCCGTCCTGCCTCAGCTTATAATCGAGCTGCCCGTAGCCGACATCAAGGGCGTAAACCTTCTCAGCGCCGTGCCGCAGCAGGCAGTCCGTGAAGCCTCCCGTGGAAGCCCCCACGTCAAGGCAGACCAAACCCTTGGCATCAATCCCGAATTCCTGCAGGGCATGCGCCAGCTTCAGCCCGCCCCGGCTTACGTAGGGCATCTTCTCCTTCATCTCCACTTCCGCGTCCTCCGGGACCGGGTTGCCGGCCTTGGTCATCACCTTGCCATTCACAGTGACCTCGCCCGCCATGATAGCGGCCTGGGCCCTGCTCTTGTTATCAGCAAGTCCGCGGGCGACCAGCAGGGTGTCCAAGCGTTGTTTAGACATAATGAAATCAACCTGTCATTGCGAGGCGGCCGCGGCAATCTGACCGTTGGTGACGCAATGATGTTATCGTGTTATTTCGCCTGCGGCGCCGGCGGCCACATGCCCTTGGCAACGCTCTTGGGCATCAGGTCGGCCAGTTCCTTAACGGTCCACACGCCATCCTTGAAGATGCTGGACACAATGGTTGGCTCAGAGTAAAGCCCTACCTCGCCCCCACCTACGAAGAACGTCTTGCCGTTGATGCCTGCGGCGCCGTCGGTGGCCAGGTAAACCACCAGCGGCGCGATGTGTTCGGGCGCCATCTTCTTCAGTTCGGCGCCGATATCCAGTCCCAGGCCTCCGCCGCCTTCTTTGGCCTTCTTTTCCATGGCAGCCTGCAGTTCAGGCGTCACGGTCAGGCGCGTCGCAGCGATGGGCCGGATGCAGTTTACGGTCACGCCGTACTTGCCCATATCCAGCGCCACGGTTCGCGTGAAGCCGACTATAGCTTCCTTGGCTGCGCTGTAATTAGCCTGCCCCAGGTTGCCCAGTCCCGCCTGCGAGGAAGTATTGATGATGCGGCCGCTCCTCTGCTGACGGAAGAAAGCGCAGGCGTGGCGCGTGCAGAAGAAGTGTCCGTAGACGTGCACCTTCTGGATGATGTCCCACTCGTCCTCGGTCATGTTGAAGACCATGCGGTCGCGCAGTATGCCGGCGTTATTGACCAGGACATCAATTTTCCCGAATGAGTCCACCGCCGTCTTGATGATATTTTCAGCGCCTTTCCAGGTGGATACCGAATCATAATTGGCCACCGCCTGGCCACCCATCTTCTTTATCTCGGCGACCACTTCGTCGGCCGGCACCGAAGCCGCTCCTGCGCCGTCCGCGCCGCCACCCAGATCGTTGACCACCAATTTGGCGCCCTCTGAGGCGAAGAGCAGCGCCTCGGCCCTACCCAGGCCGCGCCCCGCGCCCGTGATTACTACAACCTTACCATCGAGTAAACCCATGCCAGTACCTCCTATTCAATTTTGCTGCATATCTTAACCCGTAGCGGGTATTCAGCGCAAGGTAATTGATACCTGTCTGTCCTTACCGGCGTTCAGCGCTCCCTGTTCCGCTCCAGCTCAAGCAAACGTAGCTTGCGCCACAGTCCTCCTGCATAGCCTCCCGGCCCCCCACCGGCGGCGATAACGCGGTGGCAGGGGATGATGATAGCGGTGCGGTTGGAACCGTTAGCCGCACCCACTGCCCGTGCCGCGCCCGGTTTTCCGATCGTCCTCGCCACTTCACTGTAGCTCCGGGTCCGGCCGTAAGGGATATCCCTCAAAGCATGCCACACTCTGCGCTGGAAATCCGTACCGGGATATGCCAGTGGGATATCGAAGGCAGTCCGCTTACCCTCAAAGTACTGGCTTAATTGCTGCCTCAGGGGATCGAAAAGCGCGTTTTCACCCCGTAAAAGGGGCATATGAAAGAGTTCGCGCATGGTTTTCAACTGCCTTTCCAGCCTGCCGCGGTCATTGAACTCCAGCAGGCAGATGGCATCTCTGGTTGCGCCCGCCAGCATATCGCCCAGCGGAGTTTTAATCACGGCTGTGAAAATATGATCGGCGGCATCAGCCCTGTCTGCCGGCATCCTTGTCTCCCGTCCAGCCTTTATTAAGATTCAGCTAAGATCGTCTCCTGTTTGACCTTCTCGGCGTCGGCCGGGTATGTCCGCGCGGCGATCAGGAAGAATATCCCTCCCAATAAACTCATTACGGCTGACAGCATCACCGCTGTGCCCAGGCCGTCAGCGCCGCCGCCCAGCAGATCGGAAACCCCGCCTACCACCCAGGTGCCCCAGGCGCCGCCGAACAGGTACTGGGCGAAGATTACAAGTCCCATGGCAAGGCCCTTGTGCGCCACCGGCACCAGTTCCTGCGATACGGTAGCAAAGGCCGGAATGGCCATCGTAACGGCGATGCCCCATAATGCGAGGAGCGCAAATCCCAGCGGGCTGAACTTGGTAGGGATTGCTAAAACGATCAACACGCTGGCTGCCAGGTAGGCTACTGCCGGCACGTACATCCGGCCGCGCGGGCTCTTTTTATGCCAGAAATCGGATAAAAGTCCACCTAACGGCGCACCTATAACAGCGGTCAGTCCAATCAAACCCACATATGTGCCGGCGCTGGCCTCCGAAATGTTCATAACCCTCATCATCAGGCTGGGCATCCAGAAGAGCACCGCGGTGGACATGAACACCGATACACCCAGCGCCGGGTAAAACCACTTCATGGTCGGCGCCTTAAGCACATTGCCCATGGCCACGAAAAATCCCTTGATACCGGTCGACGCCCCCGTATCTTCCACGGTCTTGTAGTCCTTCATGAAAAAGGCCAGTACGCCGAGTATGATACCGGGAATGGCAAAGAAGTAGAAGGGGGTGCGCCAGCCGTACTTGGCCGAGAGGACACCGCCCAGCATGACACCTAGCAGTGCGCCCAGCGGTATGGCTATATGGAAGATACCCACCACGCGTCCACGCTTCTCCTTATCGTATGAGGCGCCCACCATAGCTATGCCACCCGGCACAAAACCTGCTTCGCCCAACCCCACGAACGCGCGCGGGATGAGCACGGTGATGAAATTAGTAGCAAAACCGGTCAGGAAGGTGAACCCGCTCCACAGCAAGGCCATCAGGCCCAGCGATTTCCTGCGGCTCCAGCGGTCCACCATGTGCGCGACCGGGAACGAGAAGAGCGCCATGCCCAGCATGAACACGGTGAAAGCCAGGCCGCATTCGGCGTCGGTCAGTCCCAGCTCCATTTTCATCGGCTGCAGGATGACCGAGAACACCTGCCTGTCCATATAGTTGATCGTGTAGAGCAGCGTGCAGATGATGAGGACGTAATGCGCCCGCCATCCACCGGTTTTATACTCTTTCACACCATCGGGGCCTTTCTCAGTTGCCATAGCATACACCTCCTAACATTAATGGCCTGCCCACAGGTTCACCGCAATATACTACATCAGCGTCGTGGTTGCAATTATGCATATTGTGATAGAATTTGCCCGTATTTAACCAAGAGGAGGCGGAAATATGGCCATCTGCATCGCGATCACATCACTGGCAGCGCTGCTGCTCATCCTGTTAGCTACCGTAGCTGTAAAAACCACCGCTTTCAAATCGAAACAGTTACATGTTGACTTTAAAGCCGTATACCCCATTGATATAGATGCAGCGGCAGGGCGCCTTTCGGGCGCGGTACAGTGCCCGACCGTCTCCAGCCTCGATGAGTCGCAGGTCGACTTTGAGCAGCTTGCCCATTTCCGTGAATACCTGTCCGGGGCCTTCCCGCGGGTCCATTCCGCACTTGATAAGCAGGTCATCAATAAGCACGGACTGCTTTACACCTGGAAGGGTAGCGGCCCTGCCTTGAAGCCCATCCTGCTGCTGGCGCACCAGGACGTGGTGCCAGTATCAGAAGACATCTGGACGCACCCCCCCTTCTCCGGTGCTATCGCCGATGGCCACATCTGGGGCCGCGGCACGCTGGATGATAAGGGCAGCCTGCTGGGTATGCTGGAGGCCGTAGAATACCTGCTCAAGGACGGCTTCAAGCCCTCCCGCTCCATATACATGGCCTTCGGCTTCGATGAGGAGGTCGGGGGACGCGAGGGAGCCGGCAAGATCGCCGAATTCCTTAAATCGCGGGGACTGCAATTTGAATACGTCATAGACGAGGGCGGCGCCGCCGTAAAGGGGCTGGTGCCAGGTATTCCCTCCTGGGTAGCGCTGGTCGGGACAGCCGAGAAAGGCTATATCTCGCTGGAGTTGTCCGCCGAAGCCCCGGGCGGCCATGCGGCGCAGCCGCCGCGCCAGACCGCTGTCGGCATGGTGGCCACCGCCGTAGCTAAATTGCAGGCCAAGCCTTTCCCTGCGCGCCTGGCCGGCCCGGCCGCCGCGCTTTTCGAGTACCTGGGCCCGGAGATGCCCTTCCCCAATAAGATGATCTTCGCCAATTTGTGGCTGTTCCGCTCAATTGTGCAGGGCAAGTTGGCGGCCAAGCCGGTCACCGACGCCTCCATCCGCACCACCACCGCGCCCACCATGTTCCGGGGCAGCGCCCAGGATAACATCCTGCCCATGCTGGCCACGGCCGTTATCAATTTCCGCATACTGCCGGGGGACACTACTGCCAGCGTTATTGCAAGGGTTACGGCAGTCATCGGTGACACCCGCGTAAAGGTCACGCCCATTATGAAAAACATCTTCGAGCCATCGCCCGCTTCGCCCACGGATAGCTGGAGCTTCGGCATGATCAATAAGACCATCAGGGAGGCCCTGCCCGGCACCCTGGTAGCACCCACCCTGGTATTGGGCAGGACGGACTGCACCTACTTCACCGGCCTCTCGTCCTGCTGCTACCGCTTCGTGCCGCAGCGCATACCCGCTGAGGAGATGGCCTCCATCCATGGAGTCAACGAGCGCATCTCCGTAGACAGCTACCGTGAGCTCATCAGTTTCTATATCCGTCTGATGCAGAACTCGTGCGGCTGAGTATGCTATGATTTATTTACACCCGCCACGCTTTGTGGACAACTCTTGTGCATACAACTGATTAAGGAGGAACCATATGAGTGAAGGAGTACTGAATGGCATCAGGGTGCTCGACTTCGGCCAGTATATCGCCGGCCCCTTCGCGGCCATGTTGCTGGCAGAGCAGGGCGCCGACGTTATCAAGGTGGAGCGCCCCAACGGCGATCCCATGCGAGGCGAGGACGCCTTCATGGTGTGGAACCGCAGCAAGAAGGGCATCACGCTCGACCTTAAGAAGCCCGGGGGGCTGAAGATCGCCCTCGATTTGGCCAAAAAGTCCGACGTCATCATCGAGAATTTCAAGCCGGGCGTAGCTGACAAGCTGGGCATCGGGTACGACAGGATCAAGGAGCTGAATCCCCGCGCGGTTTACTGCTCTATCTCGGCCTTCGGCGCCAAAGGGCCCTACGCTGGCTGGCAGGGCTACGAGCAGATCGTCAGCACGGCGGCCACCGTTTACACCGAGCAGGGACTGGCCACGCATCCCCTCTACGTCGTACTGCCGCTGGCCAGCCTCTACACGGCCGTAGACGCTGCCTTCGACATCGTCACCGGACTCTGCGTGCGCGAAACCACCGGCAGGGGGCAGAAGATCGAAGCCTCGCTCTTCCGCAGCATACTCAGCACCTTCCGCCAGTTCAATGTCGATTTCGAGGGCATGTTCCGCGCCCCCTGGGGACCCACCGGGCCCATGCCCCTCTACCGTCCCTACCAGTGCAAGGACGGCAAGTGGCTATTCACCGCCCTGGGCAATTTCAAGTTCTTCACGCAGTTTGCCCTCGAGATGGGACACGACGAGTGGCTGACCGACCCTCTCTTCGAGGGTGCCCCCTTCCTCATCTTCCCGCCGCGCAACGCGCAGGTCATGGCGCTGCTCAAGCCCATCTACAAGACCAAGAACCGCGACGAGTGGCTGGAACAGCTCGGCTCGCAGGGCCTGCCCGTGGCGCCTGTGCAGAACATAGACGACTTCATGAATTATGAGCAGGTCATCGCCAACGGCATGGTGCAGACCGTCAAAGAGCCTAAAAAGGGCAACGTAAAAGAGATGGGCATTCCGGTAGATGTTACCGGTTGCCCGGGCAAGATCAAGGGCCCATCGCCGCAGCCCGGCCAGCACACACGCGAGGTACTCAAAGAGCTGGGCTATTCAGCGCAGGATATCAAGCGCCTCAAGCAAGAGCAGGCTATTAAAGTGGCTCCGAGGAGGAAATAACATCATGATGCCATTAGAGAAGATCAGGGTAGCAGATTTCACCACCATGCTGGCCGGCGCCGGTGTATGCCGGGAACTGGCCGACCTGGGCGCCAACGTTATCAAGATAGAACCCGCGGACGGAGACCCCTGGCGCATGCTGGCCGGCGGCTTCATGGGCGTAAACCGCGGCAAGCGCGGCGTAGTCATCGACCTGCGCAAGGAGGAGGCTCGCCCCATCGCCCACAAGCTCATCACCACCTGCGACATGCTGGTGGAGAACTCCCGGCCAGGCATCATGCAGAAGCTGGATATGGACTACCAGTCCATCAAGAAGCTGAAGCCGGATATACTCTACATCTCCATGCCGGCCTTCGGCTCGAAGGGGCCGGACTTCCAGAAGCCCGGCTACGACCCGCTCTTCCAGGCCATGAGCGGCCAGATGTCGGGCCAGGGCGGTCCCGGCAAGACGCCCGTCTTCCATAAAATATCGCTCAATGACGAGATGGGTCCCATGCTGGGCGCTTTCGGCGCCTCGCTGGCACTATTCCACAAGCTGCGCACCGGCCAGGGCCAATTGGTGGAAACCTCCCTGCTGCGTTCCGCTATAACACTGCAGTCCGGCAATTTCATCAAGTACAGGGGCATGAAGCGCAGATACCTGGGTAAGCCCGACATCAAGGGGATCAGCGCCCTCAACCGCCTCTACCAGGGCATTGACGGCGGCTGGCTGTATATTTACTGCTGCAAAGATGAGCACTGGAAGGCCCTGTGCAGGGTACTGGGGCTGACCGCGCTCACTACCGAGCCGCGCTTCGCCACAGCGGGCGCCCGCAAGAAACATGATAAAGAGCTAACCGCCATACTGGAGGAGACCTTCTATACCACACCCTCCAATGCCTGGGCGCTGCTGCTGGCTCTGCAGGGCGTGCCGGCCGCGCAGGGTCAGGGCATCGTTGAGTTGCTCCAGAACGACCCCCACTGCAAGGCCAGCGGCGTTTACGAGTTGCAGCAGCATCCTCAGTGGGGCAAGGTGCAGATCCAGGGCATCAACGCCGAGTTCTCCGAAACGCCGGGCAAGGTGCAGCGGCCGGCGCCCATGCTGGGCGAACAGACTACCGAGGTTTTGCTGGAGATCGGCTACACAAAGGCTCAGGTTGATGATTTCATCGCCAAAAAGTTAGTTGTGCAGGCCGCCCCGGTCCAGAAATAGCCATGAACGCCAGGGTCACGCTTACACATGAAAGCCCGGGACTGGCCGTCATCACCCTGCCGGCTGCCGCCCCCACGGCTGAGTTTGCCGCTGACCTGGCCGGGATTTGCCAGGAGATAAATTTCGATACCGAAATCAGGGCCGCTGTCATCACCGGCAGCGGCCCCGCCTTTTGCCGCGATGCAGCTTCCAGCCGTAAAACACCGGTAACTTTTTCTTTGGCCGGGCCAGTTGCCTCGCTTAACTGTCCCGTCATCGCGGCGATCAACGGCGATGCTGCCGGTATTGGTCTTGAGCTGGCGCTGGCCTGCGATATAAGGATATCCGCCAGATCAGCGCGCTTCTCGTTCCCCGGTATAGTGCGGGGGCAGATATCCGCCGATGGCGCCACACAGCGCCTGCCGCGGCTGGTCGGCCGCGCCAAGGCTATCGAGCTCATGCTGACCGGTGAGGAGATCACGGCCGCCGAAGCCCTGCATATCGGCCTTGTCAGCCATATCGTCCCCGCTAAAAAGGGGCTGGAGGCCGCGCTGGAGATGGGCAGGCAGATGGCCGGCAAGGCTACGCTGGCGCTCAAATACTGCAAAGAGGCCGTTTACAAGGGTCTGGACATGACGCTGGAGCAGGGGTTGCAGCTTGAGGGCGATTTATACTTCCTGCTGCACACCACCGGAGACAGGGTTGAGGGTATCACCGCCTTCAAAGAGAAGCGCAAACCCAAATTCAAGGGGAAGTGATGGGCGGATTCGAGACCATCCTCTTCGAGAAGCGCGGTCATTTAGCTTATATCACTTTAAACCGCCCTCAGGTGCTCAATATCTATAACGTGCGCATGCGCGACGAGCTTTACGAGGCGCTTATGGCCATTAAAGCTGATACTGATATTCATGTTGTTATCTTAAAGGGCGCCGGGGAGAAAGCCTTTTGCGCCGGCGCCGATCTGACTGAATTCCTTTCCGCCCCCTCGCCCACAACCGCCCGCCACGTGCGTTGGCAGCGCGACGTATGGGGACTCTTCCTCAGCCTGCCCCAGCCTGTCATCGCCGCGCTGCATGGCTACGTCTTCGGCTCCGGCATCGAGATGGCCATGTGCTGTGATATACGCATTGCCGCCGACAATTGCATCTTCGGACTGCCCGAGGTGGCGCTGGGCATCATCCCCGCCGCCGGCGCCACGCAGACCGTTCCACGTGCTATAGGCCCCGGCCCCGCCCTCGACCTGCTGCTGACCGGCCGCCGCATCGGCGCGCAGGAAGCGCTTGAGATGAAGTTGGTTAACCGGATGGTTCCCCGTTCCGATTTGCTGCCCGCAGTTGACGCACTGGCTAATAAAATAGCCGGCTTCGATCAGCAGGCAGTGCGGATGGTCAAGGAGGCGGTTTCACGGGGATTGGATCTGCCGCTGAGCGAATGATGAAAGCTGAACAAGCTGCAATTGACATTCATCTTTTAAGCTAATAGACTGTGCCCAATATACAATGAATAGCCGGGACAAAAGGCCGAATTTCTTCATCCGCGAGATACCTCTTATCGTGCTGCTCGTTTTCTGGGTGATCTACGCCGGCATCGAAGTTATACGCGGCAGGTTTGATATCCTCACCTCTGTTATCCCCACCGGGCTCTTCATCATCGCTTATATCGTGGTGCGCCTGACGTCCAAAGAGCAGAAAGGCCGGGGCTGAAAAATATGGACCTCTTTCTTGCACTGGAACTTATCGCTCTGGCGCTCAGCGGGCTGCTGATCTGGCACAGCGCCAGCACCCGCGGAGCGGCCTTTACCTGCATGTTCTTCATCGGCGGCGCTTTCCTGGGACTTATCCGGGAGAACGTGGTGGCGCAGGTTGCCGCGCTCAATCTTTACTCATACAGCCCGGCTGCCTTCCACCTGTGGGTGGGCGCAGCACCACTCATCCTGATGGTCTTCTGGTCATACACTATTTACCTGGCGTTAACATTCTCGGAAGTCATAGCCGGGGGCGGCTTCATCAGCGGCAAGCGCAGGGTTTGGGTCATTCTACTGGCCATGGTTTTCATGGCGGCTTACGCATGCCTGAACGAGGCCTTCGCCAGCATGTATCCCATGGTTTTGTGGAAGTTCAAGCCGGCGCTCACCATCTGGGGTGGTACACCCGCCATGGTGCTCTGGGGCTATGCCGGCATGGCGCTGATCTTCCTGCTGGCGCTGCTGCTGGTCTATAAACTGCGCATCCGCTCGATCTACCGGGTGATGATCTTCTGCGCTTCGGTTATAGTTATGATCCCCCTCCACCTGCTCTGGATCGGCATCTTCCGCCTGGCAACTTCAGCCATCGGCTGAGCACCCCTTCACGTTATTCATGAACTATGCTACTGCGTTTTCTATAAAACAGGCTAGCGCAATAGCTATGCCCCCGGCGACCTTAGCAGCGCCCATATATGCGGTCCACCGTTGGCAATTTGTTTCTCGTCGCCTACCCGGAAACCATGCTTGCCGTAAAACGCCAGGTTGACTTCTTTCATAGTTTCAAGATAACACGGCAAACCCTCTTCGTCAGCCCTTTTCAGGACAGGCTTGATCAGCAGGCTGCCGATACCTTGCTGCTGTTGGCCGGGTTCCACGCCGAGAAAGAGTAAATAACAGTGTTTCCCTTTAACCAGGCTCCTGTGCATTGCGTAAATACATTCTGTTATAACCATTAACCTCTCAAACGGGCCGGCGCCCATCAGCTCGGGCAGCCTGTTCCTGGGGTCCTTATCGGCCTCAACCTTCCGCCTGGTTTCATCGCCGGGGAACCTCCATACGGCAATACCTTTGAATGCCGACGTTGTATAGAGCTCGCCTCCTACCGCGGCATGTTCTATGTTCAGTTCATAAAACGAGGGCTTCTTGTCCCGGCGTTCTGCGATGTCAGGATAGAGAAATACTGTCATGGGGTCATCCCAGAACACTTTCGATAACAGCACCGCGGCTTCATTTATCTTTGATACGGGCAACTCCACTACTTTCTCGTCAGGTAAATCCATATCCAATTCCCCCAAATTTATAACCGTTCCCAGATTATACTGCATTTTACTTTTTTCTTCTGTGCAATGCGCCCCGAGCATCTCATTCATGGTAAAATGCCGACATTGAGCGGCAGGAGCAGGGAAAGTGACGAGAGAGAGAAGCGGCGTCTATATCTGGGTTACCTGGCTGTCGAAATTGATGGCCGGGGAAGCGAACTGCCAGTGGGCAGCCTGGTTTAAAGCCCACCACACGGACTATGCTAAAGTACCCGGTGATTTCCAGCTGGCCGCCTGGACCGCCGAGCATACCCGCCTGCTTGACGAGGTATGCAAAGAGCGGGAGGGAGTAGGCGAGACCGTCTATAAGGAAGGGCAAAATAAATTCCACGCTAAACGGCCATCCGGCCTGGCCGTCGCGGGTACTCCTGACTTAATCGCTATCAAGCCCGATTCAGGGCATTGCACTGTATTCGACATCAAAACGGGCAATCCCAGGCAGAGCGATATCATCCAGGTCGCCCTCTACATGATGTTTTTGCCGTACGCGACAAGCCTCTATAAGGGCAAGCAACTCGATGGCTGCGTAGTATATAAGGCGGGACGGTCCGCCGTCCCACAACAGATTATTGATGACAAATTCATAAATAACGTGACCTATTTTCTTAATATACTGGAATCGCCCACCCCGCTGGCAAGACTCCCGACGCATTCCGGCTGTGGCTGGTGCGACCTGACAACCGCTGATTGCCCGCAAAGGGTGGACAGCCGGGAAGCTGACCCGGATGGTCCCATACAGGAATTCCCCATGTGAACCCTGCCGTTTCACCTGGCTGATGGGAAAATTTGCGCCGCTCCGCCCCACGGCATATAATTCCCGACACCAATTCTGGAGGCAGCTTCATATGAGCACTTGGCAAAACTTAATTAACAAACCCGGTATCATCATCGCGGACGGCGCGATGGGGACGATGCTGCAGCAGGCCGGCCTCAAGCCGGGTGAGCTGCCAACATTGTGGAACTTGGAGCATGCTGACCGCGTGCGGGCGGTACACGGCGCTTACCTCGCTGCCGGCGCGCAAATCCTGCTGACCAACACCTTTAGCGGCAACCGCTTTTGCCTGGCTAAACACGGGCTTACAGCGCGCCTCGCAGAACTCAACATCGCCGGCGCGCAGATTTTACGCGCGGAGATCGAAGCACAAAAGAAGCGGGGCGAAGCACTGGTCGCAGGCGACATCGGGCCTTCGGGAGAGCTGCTTTCCCCCCTCGGCAAATTATCGTTCGAGGAAGCGGTTGACGGGTTTACCGAACAGGCCCGCGCGCTCATCAAGGGCGGCGCGGATATCATTTGGATCGAGACGATGGCGGACCTCGAAGAGGTGCGGGCTGCCGTAGAGGGGACGAGGAAGGCCTCCGCCGATATGCCCATCATCGCTACGCTGACCTTCGATACACGCGGGCGCACCATGATGGGCGTTAAACCGGAAACCGCGGCTGCCGCGCTGAGCGAGTGGGGCATCGCCGCCTTCGGCGGCAACTGCGGCAACGGACCCGACGAGATGCTCGCGGTCATCGAAAAAATGCACGCTGCCGCACCGGGTTCCATCCTGGTAGCTAAATCTAATGCAGGCGCGCCGGAGTTTGTGAACGGGGCGACGGTTTACCGTGCGGCGCCCGGGACGATGGCAGAAGCTGCCCTGCAACTTCGCGCCGCCGGGGCGCGCATCATCGGCGGGTGCTGCGGCACCGTGCCAGCCCACCTCGCCGCCATGGCACGGGCATTGAAAGCCTGAAGCAGATTGCCGCAGCCGCTATGCGGACTGGCAATGACGTAATTGTACCCCGTCATTGCGAGCGAAGCGAAGCAATCTGGCCACAAAGAGTCTTACAACAGGTCAAAGTAGGCTACCGGTTTCCTGCGCTCCACCAGTTTTTCAGCATTGCAGGCAATGCGCAGCAGCAGGTTCTCCTCCCACCACCTTCCCATGGCCTGCATGCCGATAGGCAGCCCGATGCTGTCATAGCCGGCCGGGAAGCTGATGGCGGGCAGGCCCGCCAGGTTGGCGGGGAAGACGTAGCGCATGGTCTCTGTAGTGCCGGAAAGGTCGGACCAGCCTCCATCGGCATCCTCGATTGAAACCTCGGGAGCAACTATACCTGTTGCCGGTGTAATGATAGCGTCCACATCTTTATAGATATCCCTGAACATATCGATGACGCGCGTGCGGATGCGCTGCGCCTTGATATAGTCGCTGGCGCTGAATTCCCGCCCCAGCGTGAGGCTGACGCGCACCTCGGCGCCGAAATCCTTGCGGTTGTCCGGGTAATTGTTCATCGAGCCTGCCATCTCGCCCAGGATGCTTATCACGTGGGCGACACGCATGGTGTCAAGCCCGGGTATGACTACCTCCTTGACCTGCGCCCCGGCCGCCACCAGCTTCTCCAGCAGCGCGTTACAGGCTTTCACTATCTCGGGCGCGGCATGCTCAAACCAGGGCTTGTAAATGCCCAGCTTAACGCCCTTCAAATCAGCCTTGTTCCAGCCCTCCAGCGTCATGGCAGGCTGATGCAGCGAGTTTGGGTCTTTAATATCCGGACCGGCCATGCAGGTATAACCTATGGCTGCGTCTTCTACGGTGGCCGCGATCGGCCCCAGGTGAGCCACGCTCCAGCAGAGCGGCGCCGCGCCGAATTCACTGACACGGCCGAAGGTAGGCTTAAGGCCGACCACTCCGCACAGGGCTGCAGGTACGCGAATTGAACCGCCGCCGTCGGCGCCCACAGCGACCGGGCATATGCCCGCTGACACGGCCGTCGCGGAACCGGTCGAGCTGCCTCCTGTGTCGTGCTTGGGATTGTAAGGGTTGCGGGTCGAACCGAAGTTTACATTAAGCCCATCGACGCTGATGCCTATTTCGTGCATGTTGGCCTTGCCCAGCAGCAGCGCGCCGGCCGCGCGCAGCCGCGCCACCACTGTGGAGTCCTGCTTGGCCGATGCCTTGCCGAAAAACTTGGTCCCCACCGTGGTGGGATAGGGTACCATGTCCACCTCGTCCTTGACCGCTACCGGCACACCATCAAGCACGCTGAGCGGCTTCTTATCCTTCCAGCGTTCGGCCGAGGCCCTGGCCTGCTGCATCACATCGCCGTCATTAACGGCGATAAAGGGCCTGAGCTTCAGGTCGCCCGCATCGGCATTTTTAATAGCCTCCAGCGCGCGCCTGGCCACGTCCTCGGGTGTGGTTTTGCCATCATGGTAGGCCTTTGAGTAATCACGGATAGTCCGGCAGTGCATCGCGCCGGCGCCGCTCCACTCTATCTTATTCAGCGCCTTCAGGTCCGGCCCATCGTCAGGTTCCGCCTTCTTACTCACGAAGGAAATCGGAAACACCGTGGGCGGTTCCTCCGGTGCCAGCGCGCGGAAGTCCTCTATCCCCCCGCTTTTCAGCATCGAGGGCAGCAGTAGTGCCCTGAGTATGCCGCTGTCAAGTGCGCCGGCCATCATGGAGAGTGATCCTCCGGCCAGCCTCGGCAATTTCACCGATTTAAGGTCGTAATTATCTGTACCGCTCATTTCTGCCTCCTAAAATTATAGATTTAGCGCAAGTATATACTGTTTAAGCAATTGCAGGCAAGGAGGCCGTTTAACTCATCATTGCAGAGCATGCAGTGCCACTGCCACAATCGACACGTCATTGGGAGGAGCCGCAGGCGACGCGGCAATCCGTCCGCCCGGGATAGATCGCCACGCTTCGCTCGCGATGACGTTTTTGGCTTTCGTCATTGCAGGTAGGGGCGGGTTTTCAAATCCGCCCGCTATTAAGCGTTAGAATCCGTGCCATGTGCAGACTTCGCTTAAGGGCACCCTTTCCGTCCGGAATTTGTTCACGTGAGCATCCGGGTCGGGATAGCCGATGGCGATGGCGATCAATATCTGCTTCGATTCCGGGATATTCAGTTTCTGCCTGACAGTATCCGGGTAGCTGATGCCCGCGGCCAGCATGATGGAGCCGAGGCCGTCATGCAGGGCTGCCAGACTGATAGTCTGCGCCACCAGCCCTGCATTCATGATGGCCCAGTTGCTGATGTCCCTTTCGGTGTAAATATAAATGGCGTTGGGCGCACCGAAGAAACGGTACATGCTGACAAACCAGTCGAGCTGCTTTTCCACGTCCTCCCTTGCTATGCCCATATGTTCATACAACCTGTACCCGTTGCGGCTGCGCCGCTCCCTGTGCCGCCCCGTCCATTCTGGATAGGGTATATCCGCATTACGCTCGTCCTGCGCGAAGGCCCGCGCAGCCAGCGTCTCCCGCAGGTCGCGCATCACTTCACCGCCCACTACCGCGAACTCCCATGTCTGGGTATTAGCCCACGAGGGCGAACGCTGCGACACGGTCAGCAGCTCCTCAAGGATATGCCGCGGCACCGGATCCGGTTTGAACGCCCTGACACTGTAACGTGAATTGATGGCCCCGATGATATCCATAATGCACCTTCCTTTTATGTGACCCGAATGATAGCTGCAGCTCTTCAATGCGTCAATATCCTACCGTGGTGCTACAATGTAAATATCTATCCACAAGGAGGCGCAGAGATATGTCAACTGAGATGTCCGACGAGGAGATCCGCAATTTAGCCATTCAGAGGGTGAGACGCAAGAGGGGGTTTTTCTCCCACCTGACAGTGTACCTGATTGTCAATGCATTCCTGTGGTGCATGTGGGCCCTGGCTGCCGCGGGATACGGGTGGGGGATGCGCAGCACAACTTTCCCCTGGCCGGTCTTTGTAACTGTATTCTGGGGGATAGGCCTGATATCTCACGGCCTGGGTGTTTTTGCCTTCCACAGCGGCTGGGAGCAAAAAGAGATTGACAGGGAAATCGCGCGGCTCAAGAAAGGCGACAGTTAAGTCAGTATCAGCGTTTTAGTGGCCGGCGCCGCTGAATTTCATAAGGATAGCCTCGACGATATCCGGGTTGCCGCCGTTGTTTATAACCGAAGCGTCGCGTATCTTGCGGCACAAGGTTATAAGCCGTTTACGTTCAGCAGCAGATAAAAGGCCGAAGATATTTTCTATCAACCGGCTTATCTGTGGATCGATCTCAGCCAGCAGTTCCTGTCCCTGCACGGTAAGGCTGACCTTAACCATGCGCCTGTCCACGCGTGAGCGCCGTCTCCTGATCAACCCCCGCTTCTCAATGCCGTCGATCAAGATACTGATTGACGTGCCCTCGATGGTCAGGTATTTGTTCAGCTCCGAAGGCGACATTGGCGCGCCAAAAGTCATCAGCGTCTGCAGGATGATCCATTGTGAGTAGGTCAGCTTATACGGGTCCAGCACTTTCATAAAGGCCTTGTGCCAGTTAACGAAAGCCTGTGAAAGTATCAGCGACGCTACGTTAACGCCTACTCCATCCACCCCTTTCCCGGGCTTTGTGCCGCCCTGTTTATCCGGATCGATAACCATATCTTTTGCCATCTCCGTACCCTTGTGTACAGTATATATGTTACAGGACATCTTGACAAAATTATATAATCATGTAATTATAAATTGTCTAATTACATTACCCCTTCAAGGCTCATAAATCAAGTCGAATAACAAGGAGGTATGGTAACAGCATGGAAGAAAAACCGACTAATCTGAAACGCGGACTCACCCTGGTAACGCTCTTCACACTGCTGACTGGCGCTATGGTTGGCATGGCCTGGGCGGTGCTGGCCAACGTGTTCCTCGACCGTGGTGGGCCGGCCAGTATCATCTCCCTCATCGTAGCTGCAGTATTCACCCTTTTCATCGGGCTGTGCTTCGCCGAGCTTTGCTCGATGATGCCGGTGGCCGGCGGGGCCTATATCTACGTCAAGCGGGCCATGAACAAGTTCGGCGGCTTCACCGCTGGCTGGCTGCTGGTGCTGGCCTACGCGGCCATGATGCCGGGCGAATGCATCATCATCGGCAAGCTGGTAAGCGCTATTATACCCGGGGTGCCGGTTGCCTGGGTCGGCGTTGGCGCAGCCGTTGTTTTTACGCTTATCAACCTGGTTGGCATCAGGTTCTCCGCCATCGTACAACTGATACTCACGGTAGCATTATTCGGCGGCATTTTTATTTACGCCATCCCAGGACTGGGCAGCATACAGGTGGATAACCTCATGCCCTTCTTCGGGCGGGGAGTGGCAGGCATGTTCCTGATGGTGCCTATATATTTCCTGGGCTTCATGGGCTACGACATACTGCCGCAGGCCGCAGAGGAGGTAAAGGCGCCCGTACGCAAGATGGTGATGATAATACCCGCTTCCATCTTCTTCGTCCTGGTCGCCTACCTTTCGCTCGCCATCGTTAACGCGGGCGTTTTGCCCTGGGAGACCATCGCCAATAGCAAAGAAAGCCTGCCCATCCTGCCCATTGCCACTAAACTGCTCGGGCCCTCCGGCCCTGCCATCATCATCATCGCCGGTATCTGCGGCCTGGTGACCACGCTCAACGGCTTCGTAGTGGGAGCATCCAGGTTGATGATGGCCATGGCCAAGGACAACGAACTGCCGTCGTTGTTCGCCAGCGTTAACAAGCGCTTCGGCGTCCCGCACTGGGCGATTATCTTCGTCGGCATACTCGGCGTAATCGGCAGCTTCGCTCCGCAGCTCATTGTGCTCTTCGATACGGCAGCCTCGGCAGTCCTGGTTACCTACGCACTGACCGCCATCAGCGTTATCAGGCTGCGCAAGAAGGAGCCCGGCGCCGAGCGCCCGTACAGGCTGCCATGGGGCAATGTTATACCCATCCTGGCCCTGATCGGCGTCGTCCCCACCTTCCTTATCTCGCTGGGCATCCTGACAACCGAGGCGCTGATAGTCTTCGCGGCCTGGGTTGTTATCGGCCTCATCTACTACCTGCTCTTCCGCAGGAAGATGGCCTGATTAAAATTAAAAGTAATTACCGGCCGCAGCAGGCAGCATTTACCGGCTGATAGGTCCTGCCCGGCGGCCCAAGGCGGTTAATCATGAGCGTTAAGCCACTCAGCGGGATCAAGGTGCTAGACCTGACCTGGGTCTATGCGGGCCCCTTTGCCACCCAGATACTGGGCGACCTGGGCGCGGAGATAATTAAAATAGAGGCCGCGCCGGTGGGCGATAAAACGCGCATCATGCCGCCTTTCAAGAACGGCTACAGCGGCTATTTCGCCACCCTCAACCGGGGCAAGAAATCCCTGGCGCTCAACCTGAAAAGCGCTAAAGGCCGGGAGCTCTTCCTCGAACTGGCCCGCAAGGTCGATGTGCTGACCGAGAACTTCGCGCCCAGCGCGCTGGAACAGCTCGGATTGGGTTACGAAGACGTCAAAAAAGCCAACCCCCGCATCATCTATGCTTCGGCTTCGGGGTTCGGCAGCTACGGACCCTACTCCAACAGGCCGTGCATCGACCCGGTGGGACAGGCCATGGGCGGACTGATGAGCTTAACAGGTTTTCCCGACAGGTCCCCCTTAAAGGCCGGGCCGGGCATCGCCGACGCCATCATGGGGCTGTATCTGGTATCCGGAGTATTATCGGCACTCCGCCTGAGGGATCTTACGGGGGAAGGCCAGCGGATAGAAGTGGCCATGATGGACAGTATCTTCTCCGTGCTGGAGGAGAACGTCATCAAGACCAGCATGGAGGGGGTGGCCCCGCAGCGCCGCGGCAACCTCGACCCCTTCGGCGTACCCTGGGACACCTTCCTGACCAAGGACAACAGGTGGGTGATGGTCTGCGCTTTCAGCAGCCCCGTCTTCGAAGAGCTCTACGGCCTGATGGGCCGCGACGACCTGGTGGAAAAATATAAAGGCGACAATATCGACGGCTTCCTCAAGCGTTCCGCTGATCAGGAGATGCTCAACGCGGTCTTCGCCGGGTGGGTCAAGGAAAACATGACCGCCGACGACCTGGAGAGCCTTTTCATCGCTATTGACGCACCCATGGGCATCATCAAGGACGTCAAAGAGTTGCTCGATGACCCGCACCTCAAGGCGCGCGATATGGTGGTTGACGTGGACCACCCCAAACTGGGCAAGGTGAAAACATTTAACCTGCCAATCAAAATTTTTGGTACCACGGTCGGCGTTAAACCGGGCGAAGTACCCCTCGACCCGGAGGTCGGACAACACACCAATGAGATACTGAAAAACTACCTGGGCAAGACCGATGCCGAGATCGCAGATTTGCGCAAAGAAAAGGTCATCTGGGTTTAACCTGTAGAGGCAGGTTTGATCATGAAATTTAAAAACGCGAGGTCAACAGTATGATCATTGATACGTCCAACACATTACCCACGCGCGAGATGCTTTTCGCCGACCTCTTCACGCCGCAGCCCGGCATGGAGGGCTATATAAAGCTCTTCGGCGCCAAGTGGAGCGGCTGGCTGGGTCTCACGCCGCAGGAGTTCGAGGAGATGGCCGATACGCTCTCCGGCGACAAGCTCCGCGAGACCCTGATAGACCTGGCAGAGACAGGCCCCATCGGCATGGAGAACTTCGTCAGGATGCTGAGAGAAAACGGCATCACCTGGTCGGCCGTGCACAACATGGACGAGTCCAACGCCACGGGTTCGGCCCTGTCCAACGATTACGTGGCTGATTTATTGAAAAAGTACCCGGGACAATTTATCGCCTTTGCCGGCTACAACCCGCACAAGCAGGCGGAGAGCCTGGCCAACGTGGAGCGCGCCCTCGCTACGCAGGGCTTTAAGGCGGTGGTCTTCCGGCCCTTCGTGCATGGCTGTTACGCCGACGACCGGCGCTATTACCCACTTTACAGCCTGTGCGAAAAAATGGGGGTGCCCGCCTGGATACACACGTCGGTGAACTGGATGACCAACGTGTCCATGTACTACGGCCATCCCCGTTACCTGGAGCAGGTGCTCATCGACTTTCCCAGGCTCAATATCATCGCTGGGCACGGCGGCTGGCCATGGATACCGGACATCGTACTCATGGCCTGGAAGTATGACAACCTGTATATCGACACATCCGCGCACCGGCCCAAGTACCTTGCCACGCCAGATACCGGCTGGGATATGTTCATGCGCTACGCCAACTCCACCATCCAGGACAAGATTTGCTTCGGCTCCGACTGGCTCTCCATCGGCATGCATATCAGGGATGTGTTGAAGGAGGTTGACCAGTGGCCGCTCAAGGACAGCGTGAAAGAGAAGTTCCTGTACAAGAACGCGGCGCGCATCTTCCACCTGGAATAGGCGCCTTACCTTTCGTGGCCGTCCCGCGGGCTAATCTTCTAACTGGTAGTTATCATTGCGAAAGAGCTTCAAGCAGGCGTCAACAATAGCAGGATCATAGAGAACTCCACTTTTATTAGAGACCTCTTCAAGTGCTTTATCTATGCCCAATGACGGCCGGTACGGCCTGAATGATGACATGGCGGCTACCACATCTGCCACAGCCACTATTTTTGCTTCCAACATAATTTGGTCGCCTCCGAGTCCGCCGGGGTATCCCGAGCCGTCCAATCTCTCATGATGCTGCCATGCTATCTGTGCTATCGGCCAGGGAAACTCTATGTTTTTTAATATATCGTAGCTCCCCTGCGCGTGGATTCTTATAAGTCCCTTCTCCGTATCGCTCAGTTTTCCCGGTTTGTTCAGAATATCGGACGGTATGTATATTTTACCTATATCATGAATGAGCGCTGCTATATGTAAATATTTGACATGTTCCTCAGGAAGTATTAATTCCCTGGCAATTGCCACCGACAGATCGGCAACCTTGGTTTGATGTCCAGCTGTATAGGGATCCCTCACCTCAACCATTTTGGACATGGCGGTGATGGAATCATTCAGTGCTTTGTCCAGGGTCTGGCAGGCAACTTCGCGTTCTTTCTCTGCCTTAAGTTTAGTCATTAATATCTGCTTCTTTTCCATGGCATTGAGGATGGCCGGCCCCAGGCGTTTGATATGTTCTTTAATAATATAATCCCAGGCGCCGGCTTTCATACATTCTACTGCAACGTTCTCAGTGACCGACACGGTAACCATGATAAACGGCGTTTCGGGCGAGTATTGCAGCGCCAGTCTCAGCGCGGACAACCCGTCGAATCCGGGCATACTATAATCACTG
>Ga0315276_10000323_pt1 | contig 40301 bp, 33 predicted proteins | sample YL17G05_0_MG_FD_204542 | JGI IMG/M metagenome (GOLD analysis project Ga0315276, IMG submission 204542) | Sediment microbial communities from Yellowstone Lake, YNP, Wyoming, USA - YL17G05_0 | ecosystem: Environmental > Aquatic > Freshwater > Lake > Sediment | place: USA: Wyoming | collected...
ACCACAGCTTCGGGATTCTGGCTCTGTTTGGCACGCATGGTCCGCTCCTTTCTCTAAGACTAAGTTATCAAAACTACGTCTTAACAAAAAGCCCATCCGTGTCCGACTTCTGCTGAACCGATACAGTGCTGAATGATGAGAGTTCCAAGCAGGTTCGAACGGTCATTATTGGCATTCTGGATCGAATGACTTCGTCTTTGGGTCTTGGACAGATGGACTTCGAGATCTCAATAACAAATTCTGGGGTGAGTTCAACAAGGGACACCGGACTTGCGATCGACGGCTTTTCGGCAGAATTGCCAATTTTTCTGGCCATGCTCTCTTCGGCCTTACAGATTCCAATCCATCAGGACTTCGTGGCAACTGGTCACATATCTTCGCTCGACGGCTGTCTTGCGCCCGTGTCAGGGCTGGTCGAGAAACTGCAGGCAGCAGCCACTAATTCCACGATCACCAGATTCATCTTTCCGGACTTGAAGTGTGACGATTCCCTGATGACATTGACCCCCAAAGAATTACAGGAGACAGAACTGGCCTTAGCGACGAACAAAAACTCCATCGAGCAGTGCCCGGTCAAGGATATTTCGGAAGCAATCGAGCAAACCTTCACCGATGAAGGAATGGTACTGGGTAGCCTGAACTCTGGGTACTATGGCTCCGTGTCTGAATTGACAATGAACCAAGGCGTTTCTGGCCGAGCCTTGTCGGTACTGACGCGTAACGCTGAAGCACGGTTCTGGCGAATTCTGGAAAGCCACCTGCTGGATTGCGATATAGACCGCTCCAAAATTCTCGTTGACAGATTTGCGTCATTGCATGTTGGACGCCGTGAATATCCCGAGGAGTTTGGGCATAAACTGCAACGCCTGCTGGTCAGTCTACCCCCTGCAGTCAAGCGGGACAGGCACTTGTTTCCATTACTGCCCATGAAGACATGTATTCAGTTATCTCAATGGGCTGACAAAGGGGATTACTCTGACGTTCAGTGCCTGTTTGGCTGCACACAGGATAGCTCCTACTTGCTGAAACGCATTGCGGGACCTTCGGCGGAAGATTGTGCTTCGCCTCATCCGACAGAATCCATTCCGCTGCTTGACCACTTCTTGAATGCGTTGGCGCCGCAAACAATTGTCGAAGAAGTCTTGCTCCCAATTGATCAGGCCCGTGCAGCTTATCAAATGGCAAATGTCATGGTGGAGGACTACGCTGAGTTCTGCGACACTGTCATTTCGTTTCATGGCCACCTCTTGCGTCATCTTGGCCGCATCCGAGGGACCGTTGACAGCCTGGCTCTGGCTCCGGATGCGCTCGACTTTGTCGAGAGGGCGTTCTCAGATCAGGGCGGTATGAAGATGGCCGTCGAAGAATCTAAGAATGCCATAAGAGGAGGATTAAGGTATATTCTGGACAAGATGACTGAGCGCATGAAGGCTGAAGAACGCGAGAAATATGTTCGGATGGTATTTAAGAGCATGGTTGATCCTCTGGATTTTGGAATGAAAGTCTCTCTGATGGAAGCTTTCTTCAGGAGGGTCGGGCCTAGTTTGCCTGAGGACATCCGCAAGCATTCGCCGGAGCAATACGCTACCGATTACGAGCTTGTTATCAGGGCGTACTCCGAATCGCTGGAGAAGATGATTCAGACGCTGAAAACGCTGTGAGATAGAAGGGATCAGGAATGGGATCACTTGAAGCCATATTGAAGCAACTTGACGAGCGTGAGATCGCCAGGAACATCGGCATTCCTCATGACGAAGCCAGGATGGCGTATGCCCTCAAGAAGAACACGGTGGCGGATTTCAATGAGTTTGTCCGAATCATTAGCGATTACTACAGCTACCACTTCTCAAAGTGCGTCGCCGGCGGAGCCTCGTTGACCAGCTTTGAGGCCCAGGGGCGGGCCAAAGAGATTGTGGAACAGAGGTACCATCAATCTCGTGGGACTAATCTCCAAGCAGCTTACAACGACGCTCATGAGGGGACAAACGGCGGATTGCGGGCCATTCTTGATATGATTGCGGAGCAGCTGAAGTACGAAGCTGTGGAAAGGTACACCCGGAAGGTGTTTGACGACCAGATAGACCCGACTTCCTGGGAGAACAGGGTAGATATCATCAGACAGTTCATCTCCCGCTGCGGCGCGGAACTGGCGCCTTCTATAGATACCAGCCACCCCGAACGATACGCTAAGGACTATACTGATCTCATCAAGTCGTACGTCAAAGCCCTGTCTCAGACTTCATCAATATTCAGAAGATTGTAGACGTGGAATTGTATCATGTCTCAGCTTGATGATCTACTGGAGAGAATCGATCCCAAGAAAACGATTGATCATGGTAATGCTCTGCTCGACAAGGCGCTCAATTCCTACCACTTTGCCAAGAGCCAGGTAGAAAGTCATGACGAATTCAAGCAAGTTTGTGGAGACTTCTACTGGCATGTCGAAAGCACCTTGCTCGGTGTCGGGTCCAGCGTTTCCCCAAACGATCAGATGAAGCAGGGTTTTGCTTTAGGCATATTGGGCGATATTTTCGGAAAGCACAACACCGACGCGGCATATCAGATCGCCCGGTCTGGAGTCGAAGGTGGGCTTTATGGGGTATTGCGGAAAATGGGGGAGGCAATGGCGAAGAAGCATGTCGACACACAGATCGGGGTCGAAGTTAGCGAATTTGTCAACCAGCTGATGAAAAACCTCCCAGAATTCCATGCGACGGTAGAGGAGTATGCTCAGAAGTACGGTCGACTACTCCCGCGTGAGGCGCTGGAAGACAACGCCTTTGATATCAAGATAGGCTTCTGGAAAGTCCTGCAGAATCACCCCTACATGGTCAAGAGTATGCGCGAAATCGGCAAGCTCTGAAATCTGGTCGTTTTCTATCCCTGCAGCCTGAAACGGAGTTCTCCGGATTGCCGCTATAGTTGCAGGACGGTTGCGGCAATTAGGAGGCTGGACAATTGACTATTGAAAGGGCTTTGATAGCCAGAGCCTACCCTAATATCCTTGCAGCAAGAGCGCAGGGCTTGATTCAGAGGGAGGCTGAGAAGGGATGCAGCCCGCTGATCCTGCCATACCCCGTTCTCTTGGAGCCCCCATTCTTGCCGCTTGCCGAGTGGACTGGCCTCGCTGAGCAAGGGAGCGACGCAGTCGATCTGAAATCGTCTGGAATTGATTCCACTAGTCTTTTGAGGGCGCGTATCTGGATCTCCCCAGATCAACCGTTCAGCTGGGTGAGATCAGAGCTTTTTCTGAAGAGCCTCAAGAATCTAAGAAACCGGGCAGGATTTGAAATCATAGGTAATCAACAAGCAATCGAATTCTACTTCCTATTAGATGGAAGCGATCTTCCCCAAATCAACGCTGCCTTTGGGAGCCAATATGATCGTTGTGAATTGACAACGGACAACGCGATTTCGCTAATCTTGGCAGCCGTCTGCGACTGGCAGCAGGCGGCCTTCCTCGATTTCTATCCGCTGCCACCGTATTCTCATCTATTCACCCAGCCGGACGAACTGAAGGTGTCACCTCTCGGACTGATAGTTTCAGCCCTTTCGGTAATCAATCCTCCGGCTGTTGGCTTCCTTCAAATTCTGTTCCAGGGAGTATCGCCGGACCATGATTGGCATCGAAACGTAAACGTTCTGAACGACCTCGAGTATCAAATCAAGTTGATGACTGGTTCACCGATCTCCCAGCGCTCCCCTTCTCAGTCCCCCTCTGGAGAGCTCCGGGGGATGGCTATGGACACTGAGCAAAAGGCACATAATGATAAGCCGTTCTACGCTGCTGCAATGAGACTTGGCGTCGTTGGATCGAGTACATCGAAGGACGACCTCCAGGGATTGCGAGGGTTTGCCAATCTCTTTCAACATGGCGGAAGGAGTCTTGGAGTCTTGACCGACGAAGCATATCGTGAAACACTGTCGCGTCAACAATTGGCACAAATGTTTCTGTTGGGTGAGATTTATCGACCAGGATTCATCTTGAACTCATCAGAGTTGAGTGCGATGGTTCACCTCCCTCCGGCAGAGTATCTCAGCAGCGACAGGGCGTCCGTGACACTTCTGGAGACTTTGGCTGACAAGCGCGAAGTGCTGGTCTCTGGAACAGCGCTTGGCATTTGCCAGTATGCGGGAAAGGATCAGATCATCAGTATTCCTCGCACCATCAGGTCGCGAAGTACTCACTTGGTAGCTAGACAGGGTATGGGAAAGTCAACGCTCCTGGAACATATGGTCCTGAGCGACGTCGCGTCCGGTACAGGTGTTGCGGTGCTGGATCCCCATGGTGACCTTATCCGGCGTATTCTTCAGCTTGTTCCTGAACAGCATGTTGAGCAATGTATTCTATTTGCCCCCGCTGATCAGGATTGGATTCCTCTTTGGAATCCTCTGCAGCCGGTGGCCAATCAGGATCTGAGCCGAACTGCTGACGATCTCGTGTCGGCTATCAAGAATATCGTGCAGGGTTGGGGGGATCGTTTGGAGAACCTTCTGCGACACGCCTTCAATGCACTACTGAGGATACCTGGTTCTACGCTGCTGGATGTCTCCAACCTGCTGAGAAAGAAGTCCAGGGAAAGCTCGGCTCTGATCGCCGAAATTGAGCAGACTGTCGACAGCGAGATGGCCAGACTCTTCTGGGGGCATGATTTTCTACGATACTCAGATCAGGATCTCAGCCCGCCGCAGCACAAGTTGAGCAAATTACTTATGGCAGGTCCGGTATCCCTGATGCTCTCCCAGCCGGAGAGTCGCTTCAACTTCCGCGAAATCATGGATACTCGGAAGGTGTTGCTCGTAGACCTGTCTGGTCTTGGCTTTGAACTTCGGGGTCTTCTGGGTAGCTTTATTCTTACCCTTCTCCACATAGCAGCCGTCAGTCGCAGTAATATCAGGTTTGAAGAACGTCACCCGTTCCACATCTATTGTGACGAAGCACATTTGTTCTTGCCTTCGACATTTGAGGACTTGATTCCTGAGGTTCGCAAGTTCGCAGTTGATCTGACGATGGCCCATCAATACTTAAACCAATTTGGCCAAAAGGCTAGAGATTCTATCCTCACTGCCGGTTCGACTATCATCTTCAATGTCGACCTGCATGATGCTCGTTATCTGTCGAAAGACCTGAGGGACCGGATAAAACCTGAGGAGATTGCCGCATTCAAAGTTGGCGAAGCGGTCGCGAGAATCGGTACCGAGATAGTGAGGATCAAGACGCCAGCTCCATCTATCTTGCCAGCTGTAAACTTCAGGCAGAGGATCATCGACGAGTCCCATCGGAAATACTATAAGCCTGCATCAGAGATCCGGGAGGCCATCAAGGTGGGACGTCGGACTGCTGTGGGTCCGCATTTGGGGAGCGCTGGTTACCGTTGGCCGGCAGAGGACGGTCTTGATAGTAATGAACTCAAGTATGAAGAATTTGACTAAAGTAGCGGAGTCTCGGTTTCTGAACGAACTGCTGAGAGAGCTTCAGACCGTAGGAGCTGTCTCTGCAATCTCGGAAAGAGTTGACCGCGCTTTCCACAGCTTCGGATTTACCCAATTAGGGATGTTGTCACACGGCGCGTTCATCGATACGGTCGCAAGGTTCACTAGGCACATGTACGAGCACGGATTGGCCGTTCCAAGGACAATGACGCGAGGGGAAGCACTGAGTGAAGGACTCGATCTACTTGATAGATATTATGAAAGTGGCGAAATAAAAGGGCTCGAGGCTGGATACCTCGATGCCTGCGACGCCAGCGGCAGGGGAATCGAATTTGTGCTTCGTCAGTTGGCTGAGATCGTCAAAGAACTAGAAGTCTATCGCTATCGCAACAGCCTATTTTTTCTGGCAATAGATCCGATTGACGGCGAAGCACACTTGCGGATTGTGAAATCCCTTGGCGAAAGTTACGGTCCTATGCTCCCGACTAATCTTACCAACGAAAACCCCTGGCGCTTTGCCAGGTACTACCGAGATTTGATAGAGGTCGTTGTCTCCACCAACCGATTTATTATGCAGATCAGGAATTCCTCGATTACCAACTCAAACGCCTGAAACTGACACTCTCTTTCTGCCGCTATCCGGATAGAGGTTGACGAAGGAGGAAAAAAGTGTCTCGTACTAAGAACGTTATCGATCTTTTCCGGCGAAGATTTGTCAATCGAGAGGACTGTTACCCCCTCCAGCTCAAGGGTGAAAGCGGAGGGTACACTGTCGTCAGGGAAGGATTAACAGATCAGGTGATCTTGGCTCATCTCCGGGGAGAGAAGACAATTGGTCTGTACGGATCTCCTGAGAGCACCACGAAATGGCTCTGCATTGATGTGGATGACCTGGAAGAGACAGCTGTTCGAGAGGTGCAAAATCACATCAAGCGATTCCAAATACCGCACCTGACAGAATTCTCCGGCAAAAAGGGATACCATGTGTGGGTGTTCTTTGACAAGCCCTATCCCAACAAGATAGCTAGAGCGCTGTCACAGGCGTTTGCCTTTAACCACGAGGTTTTCCCCAAACAAGACGGTCTGTGGCCTGGAAAACTGGGGAGTCTCGTAAAAGCACCGCTTGGAGTGCATCAGGTGACCGGTAACTGGTGTGTCTTTCTGGACAAAGACCTCAAGCCCGAGAAAGACCAGTATGGAGTGCTGGAAATGACTCCCTCCATCAATCCGACTGTCCTTCTTCAAAATGAATTGCCCGAGCTTTGGAAGCAGATCAATTCTGGCAATCCCGGTGATGGCCAACCGATGAACGGATCGCTGGTCGTGAACGTACCCGCCATCAAGGACTGTGTGCGAAACGCCCTTCACGAAGGGACGCGAAAAGGGAACCGGAACCGAGTAGGACACGTGATCGCCTCGGAGCTTCGCCGGCTCGGTCTGGAACGAGACCAAGCCGGGATCATCCTTACGTCATTTTGGAACTCGGGAAACGAGGAGCCGCTTGGTGACGGTGAAATACAGGTCATCTTGAATTCTGCTTTTGAAGGTGAAGAGTATGTCTACGGCTGCAAAGAGGAAGGCAGCCTGCGGAGTCTGCTGAAATGCGTGGGGTACGATGAGTGTCGATTTATGACGGCGCTGAAGTCTGCCCGCGGTAATCAGTAGAATACGGAGGGAACGGACTTGGAAAAACTACTCGATATCAGGGAGTTGGCGGATAGGCTAAGAGTTCCGGTATCTTGGGTTTACGACCGCACCAGGCTCAAGGGACCGGAGCATATTCCTCATTACAAAATTGGCAAGTATATCCGCTTCAAGGAATCGGAAGTCGCTACCTATTTGGCCGCTAGAAAATTGGCGAAAGATGAGGCAGGATCCTGATGTGTGGCAAAGGTGGTGATTGACCTGAGTGGTCGCGTGCTGTAGCTTTCCTTACTATGAATCAGGCAGTAAGCACACTGAAGACATCGGCGGACACCACCAAGGGAGTTCTTCCGGTTGTCTTCCTAGACCATTCATTTCAATACCATGCCATACCGAAAGGAGGTGAAATCAAATTGGCACAAGGAAGCATCGTCAAACGCTCTGATATTTATTATGCGGTTTACCGGATTGGCGACAAGCAGAAGTGGGAGAAGGTAAGCCCGGTCAAGAAAGAAGCGGAGAAGGTACTTGCCGAGAGGTTACACGACCTCAATACCAATGTGGTACCGGAGCAGCCGGATATCCTATTCAAGGCCTTTGCCGCAAAATGGCTTGCCGACTATGCGAAAGTCTCCGTCAAGAAGTCAACTTTCGATAGTTATGCTGCCATATTCAGGCTGCATCTGATTCCAACATTCGGAAACCTGAATCTGAGACGGATTTCTGGTGCTCACATCCAGGCATTCGTTGCGGCGAAGGTCTCCAAGCATGGACTCAGTCCGAAGTCGGTCGTCAATATGCTAATCCCTTTGAAGGAGATGTTTAAGCATGCCACACATTGGGGCTACGTACGGTACGATCCGAGCATTGCGGTAAAGCGGCCGCGAGTGGAGCAGGAGGAGATGGATTTCCTCAATCCTGAGGAAATCGCGCCTTTTCTCCAGCATGTTCGGCCGCAATACCACGCTCTTTTTCTGACGGCGATTCTTACCGGGATGCGACGGGGAGAGCTGCTTGGACTCAAGTGGGGTGATATCGATTGGCGCTCATCACAGATTAGTGTCAGGCGATCTCTTTACAAGGGTACATTTGTTTCTCCGAAGTCGCAGAATTCGGTCAGGCGCATAATCATGTCGCCGACGCTCAAGCAGTATCTTGAGCAGCACCGGTTGATGGCACCGCAGTCGGAACTTGAACTGGTGTTTTGTACTGATGAAGGGAATCCGCTAGACCCGGACAATATGGTCAAGCGGGAATTCCTGACCGCATTAGACAGAGCAGGAATCAGACGCATACGCTTCCATGACCTAAGGCACACGTTTGCTTCGCTTCTCATTGCCAATGGGGAGAACATCAAGTTCGTGCAGTATCAACTCGGTCACGCTTCGGCGACGACCACGCTTGATCGGTACGGACACATCTTCCCCGGAACGCAAAAAGAGGCGGCGGACAGGTTGGATGAAACAGTTTTTGGAAATTCTGTTAGCAAACTGTTAGCAAATCCCGTCTTTGAAGCAAATCCCCAAAAAAATGAAACCTCCGAAGTTGTTATCCCTCAGAGGTTTGGTATTGGTAGCGGGGGCAGGATTTGAACCTGCGACCTTCGGGTTATGAGCCCGACGAGCTACCGGACTGCTCCACCCCGCGATCACAGAGCGCTAATATACTCCCCCGCGATGTCGTGTCAAGCGTTTCCGCCGACTAGTTTGCGGCTTTTCCGCAACATCGACATTTTCAATACCGGCGGCGTGACCAGAGTGGTCACAATCACCATGATTACCACCGCCGAGTAGGTGCTGGCCGTGACTACTGGCTCACCATTGAGGACCATCTTTGCGCCGATACCGGCGAAGATCAGACCCACTTCGCCCCGCGGGATCATCCCGAGACCTATCGAGAGCCGATCAATACCCCGTTCGAAAATCGCCAGACCGCAGACCTGTTTGCCTGCGATAGCCGCCAGGGTCATGACGGCCGCAAACCCGAGAATCTCAAAATGTCCGAATGTTGTGAGATCGACCGCCATCCCCATCGACACAAAGAATATGGGTACGAGAAACGTGCCAATAGGCGCAACCAATTCCTCAATCCGGTGCTCACCGGCATCGCTGAATTCCCGATACTGTACCTTGTCAAGAATCAGTCCGGCGGCAAAGGCGCCCACAATCGGCGCCAGACCAACTTCACCGGCCAGGAATGACAGCAGGAAACAGACCAGCAGGCAAAACGAAAGAAAGATGCCCTTGCCCTTAAGCCGAAAGGCGAACCTGAAATAGTGTGGCAAGACGACGTTACCGAGCACCAGCGCCCCCGCAATAAACAGGACCGCTTTGGCAATAATCCACGCGACCTGCTCAAGGCTGATTCCATTCCCCGCGCCACCGGCGGCAGCCGCGATGATTCCAGTGACCACGGCCAGAATCACCAGTCCCATGACGTCATCAATCACCGCCGCGCCCAGGATTATCTTTGCTTCTTTCGTGTCAATCTTGCCGATATCCTTGAGAACTCTGGCGGTTATGCCTACGGATGTAGCGGTAAGGGTCGCCCCGATAAAGACATGCACCAGGGTGTCAGCCTCCGGAAGGAACCAAATCCCGACCCCCCAACCGAGAAAGAACGGCGCAATGACACCGACCGTGGCCACCAGCAAAGAGGCCAATCCCACGCCCATCATTTCCTTAACCGTCGTTTCCAGACCGACCTCAAAGAGTAGAATGATCACCCCGATCTGGGCCAGGATTTCAAGCGTGATGTCGTGCTTGAAGGGCTCAAACCAGTCCAATCCAACCAGGTGCAGGTTCCCGATAATCATCCCCATGACCAATTCACCCAGTACAGCCGGTTGACCAAAGCGCTCGAAAACATCCCCGCCCAGCTTGGCTCCCAGCAGGATGACGACCAACCCCAGCAGGACCTCAAGCACCAGACCGCTTTGGCCACCATCGCTGCCGGTCTCCGAAGGTTCAGTCGATCCAAACGCCAGGCTGTAGAAAAGGTAAACGGCCGCCATGGAAAACAATATCAGACTTCGCTTTGGGGTAAGTAGTCGCATTCTGACCTCAATCCGGGCTGGTGACCTCTGTCACCACGTACATATTCTGGCGAATGTATTGCCGGACTTGTTGGCGGACAAGTAATTTTGGCGTTTTCGTAGAGCATTTATGCCCTGTTGACTGCTCAGGAACAGCTCCCCGGCTACAGGTTTTGGCATAATGTCCGAAAATCAGAGTGATATCAATCGTTTTGGGAAAGTCGTTTTGCAGCGAGAAACAGGCGTATGCTATTCTTAATCGGAGCGGTGGTTGTAATCGGTAGCGTAATGGGCGGATTCATGTGGCACGGCGGAGTGCCGCTGGCCCTCAACCAGCCCAACGAGGTGCTGATTATCGGGGGAGCCGCGATCGGCTCGCTTATCATTGCTTCCCCACTGACAGTGCTGAAAGCCCTTATTGCACAGCTTCTGGGCGTTCTTAAGGGATCCAGTTTCACGAAGAAAGACTATCTCAACCTGCTGGTCATGATGTACGAGATCTTTAACGTCGCTCGCCGCGACGGTCTGGTTGGTCTGGAAAACCATATCGAACACCCCCAGGAGAGCGAGATTCTCAAACGGTACCCGAGATTCCTGGCCAACCATCACGCCGTGAACTTCTTCTGCGACACGATGCGCGTCATCATCTCTGGCTCCGTACAGCCGCATGACCTGGAGGATTTGATGGATTCCGATCTGGAAGTTACTCATGAGGACGAGATGCGCGGTCCATCGGCATTGGCGACCATTGCCGACTCGCTGCCCGGCCTTGGCATTGTTGCGGCAGTGCTGGGTATCGTAGTCACCATGTCCAGTCTCAACGCCGGACCGGAAGTGATCGGCCGCAACGTAGCCGCCGCTCTGGTCGGCACGTTTCTGGGCGTGCTTGCCTGCTACGGTTTTGTCGGGCCGATAGCCAACAGTTTGAAAGCCCGTGTCGACGAGAATGCACAGTACGTTGGTCTGATGAAACATGCCCTGCTGTCTTTTCACAAGGGTGTTGCGGGCGTGATTGCCGTTGAATTCGCCCGCCGGTCGCTCTATACCGATGTTCGTCCCGGATTTCTCGAACTGGAAACGGCCTGCAACGAGGCCAAGAGACGTTAGGCTGTGTCTGAAAACGAACTCCAACCAATCATAGTTCGCAGGAAAAAGGTCAGCCATGCTGGTCACCACAGCGGCTCATGGAAAGTCGCGTTTGCTGATTTTATGACAGCCATGATGGCTTTCTTCTTAGTGATGTGGCTGGTGGGTCAGTCGGATCAGGTCAAAGAAGCGGTGGCCGGCTATTTCCGCGACCCAGGGAAGTACCAAAAACAAGGCAAGTCGGGCGTCCTGCAGGGCTCCGACGCCATGATTAAAATGCCCAACGATCCTTCGTCAATGGTGAAAGCACCGCAAAAAAATGAATCCACCGGTGCGAAAGACGAATCTGAAAAGCTCGCTCTGGTGGCCAAAGAGATTCTCGCGGAATTGGAGAAGCAGGCAGAATTCGAGCGTCTGAAGAAGAACATCAAACTGCAGATGACCTCCGAAGGACTGCGAATTATCCTGAACGAGTCCGAAGACTCCCCCGCCTTTTTCGAACCCGGCTCGGCCAAGCTGCTCCAGAAAAGCGCTATCATTCTGGTGACTATAGCGCGAGAGTTGGGCAAACTGGAGAATCGAATTGTCATCGAAGGACACACCGATAAGAGCGGTTCCAACGATGGCGAGTACTCCAATTGGGAGCTCTCGGCCGATCGAGCCAATTCCGCCCGGCAACTGATGGAGGTTTCCGGTCTGGAGAAAGGTCAGGTGCGCGAAGTGCGTGGCTATGCCGACCGGTTCCCCATGATTGCTGATCAACCTCAGGATTCACGTAACCGACGCGTTTCTCTGATCGTGTTGTATCAGGCGCGGGAAAAGATGTACGATCAGATAGAAGTCGGCCAGGAACTGGTATCGCAGTAATAGCCTTACTCACTTCTTGGCGATTCGGTTGTTTTCGAGTATAATAGACCGCGCAAAGACCAGAGCACACCCCGGTTCAATTGGGACCGGGGTTTTAGTGTTGGACCGGAGCAGATGAACGAATCGATAATCCAGAGTCAATCAGTCAGCGGCACCCCGCTCGAGCGGTTGGTTAATCGCTGGCGAAAGCACCGCCCGTTTCTCTCCCTGAAAGCCGAGGTTGAGCAAGACCGAACCTGCGACATGACCATTTCCGGACTCGCCGGTTCGTCGGAAGCATTCCTCCTGCAGTCGCTGGCTGCGGAGACCGGGCGGCCGATCCTGGTGATCGCCGAGCGACCCGACGAAGCCGGCGATTTGTACGACGATCTCGTCTTCTTGATGGGCGATACGAAAGTCGGCCACTATCCGGCCCGACAGATACTCCCCTACGATTTCCGCGCTCCGGTGGGGGAGATCATGGGCCGCCGGATTTCCACGCTGGACGGACTGACCGATGGACGTATTTGTGTCGCAGTTACGTCGATCCGCGCACTCATGGAACCGGCGATTGCAGTTGAAGAGTTGCGGAGTTCGCGAATTGACCTGCGGGTGGGGAACGAAGCCGACCCGGACGAACTGGTGCGCCGTTTGGTCAGGTTCGGCTTCCGTAGGGTGTCGCTGGTCGAAGAAGTGGGCGATTTTGCCCAGCGTGGCGGACTGGTCGATTTCTTCACGCCAGGCTCTGAAGCGCCGGTTAGAGTGGAATTTTTCGGCAACGATATCGATACGATCCGTCAGTTTGATGTCGCCTCGCAGAGGACAGTCGGACGCCGCGACCAGATACAGGTCCTTCCGCGTCGGGAGGTCCCGATCACGCAGGAGACTCTGGAGAAGTATCTCGAACGACTCCCTGAAGATGACGCCGAGTATATCCGTAGCCGATATCTGAACGATCCCGAGTTGCCCGGCCTTGAATGGCTGGCCGTGACGTTTGGCCTGCCCAAGAGCTGCCTGACCGATCATTTTCCCGAAGCCGGAATCATATACACGTGCGGGGCAGGCTCGCTCAGACTGGCCGCAGAAGATATCATGGCTGAAGCGACCGGCCTTCGTGACCGGCTCAAGTCGCGTCTGCTGTCGCTGCCTCAGCCGGAGCAGTACTATTTCACGCCGGACTATCTCTTTGACCGCCTGGCTAGTTATTCCCGGATAGATCGGGTGCCATTTCGCGGTGGCAACCCGGAGACGATTTCTTTCGGATGCAACTCTCACCCGGGGTTTGGTTCGCGGCTTGATCTGCTATCCACCGAGATTCGCAAGTATGAGCGAGCCGGGGTCTCCTACTTCATCGCCGTAGACAACGAGGGACAGGGGGAGAGGCTGCGAGAGTTGATTACCGACAAGGGCGATGCCACCCTGGCGCCGGTGATCGAAGTCGCCAGTCTGACCGGCGGGTTTGTTTGTCCCGACGCCGGTGTAGCCGTTCTTACTGATCACGAGGTTTTCGGTCGGCATCATCGCCGGGTTCGCCGCAAGAAGTTCAAGGAGGGGGTGGCAATCTCGGACTACACGGCTCTTCAGCCTGGAGACTATGTCGTGCACACGGAGTTCGGTATCGCCCGGTATATCGGCCTGCAGACGCTCACGGTCGACAACCGAAACCGCGATTGCCTGCTGCTGAGCTACGCTGATAACGACAAGCTCTACGTTCCCATAGAAGAATTCAACCGCGTCTCGAAATATGCCGGCAAGGACAGCGCCCCGCAACTGACCCATCTCGGTGGCCCGGGCTGGGAGAAGCTCAAAGAGAAATCGAAACGCGCTATCGAGGTCTTGGCCGAGGACCTGGTCAAGCTCTACGCCGAGCGGCAGAGCCAGAAGGGGTTCTCGTTCGGCGAAGATACGGTCTGGCTCAAACAACTCGAGGCCTCGTTCCCCTTCGAGGAGACGCCTGACCAGGCCAAGGCGATTGCTGACGTCAAACGCGACATGGCCGATGAGAAGTCGATGGATCGTCTGGTTTGCGGTGATGTCGGTTATGGCAAAACCGAAGTCGCGGTGCGTGCGGCATTCAAGGCCATCGACTCCGGCAAACAGGTGGCGGTGCTGGTTCCCACGACCATTCTCGCCCAACAGCATTTCGCCACGTTCTCGGAACGTCTGACTGAGTTTCCGGTGAAGATAGCTCTCTTGTCTCGTTTCCGAACACGCCAGCAACAGGCGGAGGCAGTTGAGGCGCTGGCTCAGGGACAGATTGATCTGGTAATCGGAACGCATCGCCTCCTGTCCGAGGATGTCGCGTTCAAAGACCTGGGTTTGCTGATTATCGACGAAGAACACCGCTTCGGAGTCAAACACAAGGAAAAGCTGCGCAAACTGAAAGCTACGGTAGACACGCTGGTGTTGACGGCCACGCCGATACCTAGAACGCTTCAGATGTCGTTGATCGGCGTGCGCGACATGAGTCTGATCGCCACCTCGCCCAAGGATCGCCTGCCGATTATCACCGAGATAGTCGAGTTCGATCCGGCGGTGATTGCGACAGCGATCCTCCGCGAGATCGACCGGGGCGGACAGGTGTTCTTCGTGCACAACCGGGTACAGACTATCGAGGCGATGCATCGCTATATCAAGAAACATCTGCCGCAGGTTGAGATTGCCGTCGCTCACGGCCAGATGCACGAACGCTCGCTGGAAGGCGTCATGCTGGCCTTTCTGTCCGGTCGGTTTGACGTGCTGATGTGCACGTCGATTATCGAGTCCGGCCTGGACATGCCCAACGTGAACACGATTATCATTAATCGGGCGGATCGCTTCGGCCTGGCGCAACTGTATCAATTACGCGGGCGGGTGGGACGTTCTGCGCGGCGCGCCTATGCCTACCTGATGACGCCGCAGTCGCGCTTGATGAAGCGGGACGCGGTCAAACGACTGCGGGCGCTCGAAGCGCACTCCGATCTCGGCTCTGGATTTGCACTGGCGATGCGCGATCTCGAAATCAGGGGTGCGGGCACACTGCTGGGAGCCCGGCAGTCAGGGTTTATTGAAGAGCTTGGTTACGATTTGTATCAGAGGCTGCTTGAGGAAGCGGTCGCGAAGATCAAAGGCGCGGAACTGACCAGACTGCCGGAGACACGCCTTGAAAGCGATATTGAAATTTACCTGTCGGACACTTACGTAAACGACAACCAACACAAAGTGGACATCTACCGACGTCTGGCCGGCAGCCGGACGCTTGAGGACGTGGAAAAGATTCGCGAAGAAGTAGTCGACCGGTTCGGCCGCCCGCCGGTGTCGGCCGTGAATCTGTTTGAAGCTACGGCGGTGAAAGTTTCGGCCGCGGCTCTGGAGATCGAGCGAGTCAAGATTAAGTTCGGGTTGGTCAATCTGTTCTTCACTGAAGATCGCAGACTGACCCGCCCTGAGGTTGAGAACTTCCGCCGCGCCACCGACCAGCCGCTACAGTTTTCGCTGATCGGCGACCCACGCATCGATCTTGATCTGTCCCAGATTGCCGAGAATGACCGCTTAGCTTACCTGCGCGCCGTGCTGGGTAGGGTGTGAAAATCGTAGGGCAGGAGCCCTGCGCTCCTGCCATTGGGAACCCCTTCTATATCCACCCAACGGTCGGACTGATTGTTATCATTGAGATCTCACTCGCTTCGCCCAATGCACCAAGTAGTTAAATAGTAGTTAGTCTTTGACACAGCGAAGCGAGAATCCGTAGTGCTTCTTGCTGTCGTAATGACTCACCTCCGGATTGTCGTAACTCACACTCCGGTACCAGGCGTAGGTGCTGCTAATAACTGTGGAGGTCCAATATGTCGCATAGTTGCCCAAATCGGCGAATATTCCGTACCAGCCACGGTAACCACCGGGTAACGCGGTAAATCCATATTCATCGGTGGCGCCCGTATTGGGGGGCGACCAATGGACCGTTCCGGATTCCTTCATCTTCCAGCCCGCGATAGCGTCTCCCCCCAGATAATTGACTAACGTTTGCCATTCGATATCATTGGGGACATGCCAGCCTGCGGGCGCAATATTCCGGATGTCGCTTGCTGCATACCAGTTATACAATCTGCCATATGTAGCAACATTATCTATATCGTTATTGTAATTGCAGTAAGCTCCAGTAGTAAGACCTATCCAGCCGGCACTGTCGGTTACATTGAGTATGGCATCGCCATTACGATAAAGGGTAACTTTCAGATTCTCTGCCATCCACACCTGAGTACCGATGGTCACGGTCTGATAAACATTACCGTCAATATCCGTTACAGTCGGATCCTTTACGCAGCGAACCGAAAAACCATCCTCCTTGCCCCCGTCGTAGCGGTGGACTCCTGAAGACGCGTTACTCAGGTTTCGGCACCATGCGAAGCCACTACCGGCCTCCGTTGAAGACCAATAGACGGCGTGGCTGCCTACATCGTAGTACTGACCACCGAGGTATCGGTAGCCGCCAGGCAACCCGGAAAAACCGCTCTCATTTGTAGCGCCAGCGTTCGGGCTCAACCAATGCGTGGTCCCGGTTTCTTTTAGCTTACCGCCTTCATCCGTACCTCGCCACCCCGTTTGATCCGCTCCGGTCTGACTCATACCAAGATACATTTCCAGTTGTTTCCACTCAGCATCACTCGCCACATGCCAGCCAGGGGGAGCAATGCTCCGGCTATCGACTACTGCATGCCAGTTATATAATCTGCCATAAGTAGCCACGTTATTCATATCATTACCGTAATGGCAATAGGCCCCAGTAGTAAGACCTATCCAGGTGGCGCCGTCGGTTACAATGGGTATGGCATCGCCATTACGGTAATGAGTCGCTTTCAGATTCTCTGCCATCCATACCTGCGTACCGATAGTCACGGTTTGATAAACATTGCCGTCAATATCGGTTACTGTGTTTGAAGAAGATGCTGTTGTGAACAACTGAGTATCGCCGTAGCCAGTGCCGACACTATTGGTGGCATATGCCCGTACATAATAGAGGGTGCTAGCCGTCAAACCAATGATGGAACTGGTAAAACTGCCCGTCCCGATGCCATCGCTGGTATTGCTATTAGCCAACGTAGGTGCTGGATCTGTACTCCAGCATACCCCGCGAGCAGTTACCGTGGCTCCACCATCTGATGTGATGGTCCCGCCACACTGCGCTGTCGTTTGCGTTATTTCACTTACAGCGGCGGTGACTATCACCGGCGGTGTTAGACAAGCCTTCAGCGGTGAGTTCGCTGGGCCGGCAATGAACAGGTGATTCACCAGCGTCTGAATGTCGCTGATCGTTATGTCGTTACAAGTAGGAATCGCACCGCCGGACTGGTTCACATCAGCCTCAGTCAAACATGAGAGATACTCCTGGCACGGCAGACTGCCAATGAACTTCGCCGTGACCAGCATCTGGATGTCACTGATGGTCACCTCCTGTGGGTATGTCCCGACACCGTTGGCGTCGCCGACACGGCCGGAGCAGCAGCAAGCGTCGCCCGTCCCGTCACCGTCAGTATCTTCTTGTCCGGGGTTCGCGACCAGCGGACAGTTGTCGGACTGATCCGGCACCCCGTCGCCGTCGCTGTCCACTATATGAACAGATTCATTAAAGTAGATCGGATTACCCCCGCTGTTCTCTGCCATCCCCAACACGACATCAAAGTCATCATCCACGTCAAGCCTGCCACAAGCTATGCCGGCCACTCTTGCGCTTCCCAAAAGCAGACCCAGCGAAGTGAACGATACTGAACCATTATTTATCCATAGCTCGTTTCCGTTTGCAGGATGGGTCGAGATCAAATCAAGATCACCATCAAGATCAGCGTCAAATAACGCGACCTTTTGGGTACCGGTAGCAAAATAGGGTCCTGCTTCAGCAAATGATCCCGTGTTGTTCTGATTGAGCCAGATTTTGACCCCCTCTATCGAATTGGACACCGCGAAGTCAATGTCACCGTCACCGTCGATATCGCCGCTCGTAGAATAATCATATCCTGCGACGCTTCCCAAGGCTTGGCTGTTGTTCACAAAATTGCCGGAGCCGTCATTGATCCATACTTCGTCGGGTCGATCCATGACAGCCAAGAAAAGATCCAAGTATGTATCTCCATTCACATCGGCTAATTCCATATAGGGCGCATTGGCTCCGCCAAATTGAGAACTCGATACTGTAAAGAAACCATTTCCGTCATTTAGCCACACTTTGATGGGCGACATATAATACGAAATGACGGCATCGACGTCGCCATCGCTGTCCACATCGCCAAGGACGATCTTAACAGGAGAATCGGCGCCTGAACCAATGTTCTGCCCGCTGGCCGTGAATGTTCCATTCTTATTATTGAAATACACTTTGCTCGGACCGGCATGGCTCAGCAGGAATATATCCGGATACGAATCGCCGTTCAGATCGCCCACAGCAACATCGTGAACCTCTGAAAGGCCGAAACTCTGCGGGCTGGATGAGAAGACGCCATTGCCATCATTTAGCCAGAGTTGAGAGGGACCTATGTAGTTAGCCATGAAGATGTCATTATCACCGTCCCGGTCTACATCTTCAATGGCAATGCCAAATGTTCGTGTATTGCCCAGAGTTTGCTGGCTCTTCGTGAAGACAATCTCAGTGGAATCGCCGGCCTGGCATGGCGTTGAAGCGATGGACAAGAGCATGATGACAAGAAGTAATTTCAGGGTGTTCATGTTCCGTTTCCTTAGTCTACGTTTTGTGCTCTGGAATGGAGATTCTATGCAGCTCGCGTCTGGTCGATATGTTCGCTGTCCCGAACGTGCGACACTCCTACGATCTGTCCGAGCAACACTACCACGCAAATGGTGAGCAGGCCTTCAATTGGTTGACCTTCGATTCAATCGATTGTCGTTACAAATAAACTGTCATTGTATTGACGGCAGGAGGCACTGGTTCTTACACCTGGAGCGAAATAGTCGAGACCGTTACTTACCAGCCTCCCAGAACGGCGTTACGGGCGACTGAAGGAGTAAAGAAATCCCCTTAAGTACAAGCGACTTACAGCTGAATTTGGTCGGGACCCTTGTGGTCCCGACACTCAAGATGCCAGGGGAATGACCATCCTGACCTACCGGGAATGACAAGCAGGGTGAGCGGAACGTCGCCTGTCAGAAGCCGCCGCTGGCGGTTTTGAGGACTGTGCCTGCGTCACCGACCGCCCAGCCGAGGCTGCCGTCGAGGAAGAATACTTGCGTCAACCCGCCCGTTGTGCCTGATGATTGTCTTACCCAGAGAGCTCCGCCATTGTCAGTGCGGTAGATTGAGCCATCAAGACCCACCACCCAGCCGAGCTGCTGGTCGACAAACGTCACGTCAACGAGCAGCATGTCACCCACATCGGCCCGCATGGTCCAGGTTGCTCCGCCATTAACTGTACCCAGTATTGTGCCGCCGGAGCCGACCGCCCAACCATGCTGGCCGTCGACAAGACTAATGGCTCGCAGGTCAACAATTGTGCCGGTACTCTGCGCCACCCAGGTTTGGCCGCCGTCGCCGGTATGAAGGATCGTTCCGTGATCGCCTGCGATCCAGCCCGTCTGAGTGTCGAGGAAGACCGCTCCGGACAAGGCGAAGCTGGTGGGAGTGCTTTGCAGGGTCCAGGTCTTGCCGCTGTCGATCGAATGGATAACTTTGCCCTGACCGCCCATCGCCCAACCGTAGGCCGCATCGGCGAAAACGATTTCTCGAAGGTCTATAGCCGTGTCGATGGGAAGACTTTCGATCTTTCCCCAGGTGGTACCGCCATTGACAGTGCGGAATATGTTCGCCCAGGAGCCTACTACCAGGCAGTGCTCCGCGTCGATCACGGCCAGTCCGCCGAATCTCGCGTCCGATTGGTTACAGATTCTGGTCCAGTTTGTGCCTCCGTCGTCGGTCCGGTAGACATAGCCGTGGGGGTCAACGTCTGATGGCGACCACCCGGAGGCGAACCCGGTTTGAGCATCAACGAATTGCACGTCCTCCAAGTTTGTTCCGCTCTGCCCCGCGCCCAGGCCGAGCGACGACCATGATGAGAGACTCATATGCACTGGTACCACCGCCCGCGACTGCGGCAAATCCGGCGATGTTACCACAATGCTATCCACATAATGTCCGGCCGACATGCCGGAGACGTCGACCGTAACCTCAAGCGTGTCCGGTATGATTCCGGAAGTCGAGCTGAGGATAATTCGCGACGAGTAGCTTGTGGCCACGTATTCGACCGAATCCGTTCCGAAGTTTGCAATCACCAGTTCCTGTGCAGGCGGCGGGTTGTCACCGGCCAGCAGGGCAAAGGTCAGGTAGGCCGGCGAGAGGGTCACCTGGTTGAGCACGCTCAGATGCACTGCAACGTAGAGCGGTGAGTTGTCCGCCTTCGGTGCTTCCACAGTGATAGTATCATTGTAGACACCGGCTGACAGCGAGGCTGAGATGACTGAGATGTAAATTGTGTCAGTACCCAGGGGACCGATCCGCAGCCAATCGCTTGTGGTTGACGCCGTCCAGTCAGTGGAGGGGCCTCCGTCGAGTTTCACGACCACTTTCTTCTGCGCCGGATTGGGGTTCGTGCCGGCCCAGCATGTAAACTCCATTTGGGTCGATGATAAGTTGAGCAAACGTTCGTAAGAATTGCTGATCTTCTCCGAGCAGCCGGCGAGCGCAAGCAGCCACACTGCAACAACGCTCGCTACATCAGTGACAGTATTTCTTCTCATTAAAGTCCTCTGGCAGTCTTGACAGCCCCAAATAACGTTGTCTTTTGAAAGACGCAACAATTCCCCATTTGTTGTGATTACAAACGCCCCAAAGGTCACTCTTGGCAAGACGCAGACGCGAGGCATGACTGTGCTAACCAGCGCAAGCGATTGCTCAATGTGCTTGCTGGAAAAGGTCCCGCACCGGCATCGTCTTGCAGGCGTAATGCACTATTAGACAACAAGATACAATGGGTTGAATGGGTTGGGCCAGGCCAACCGGGGAGCGGCACCGGTTATGCTCGGAGGGGATCAGAAGATGAGCCTTTGTAAGGAGAGACAATGTTAGAAGGACGCTACCAGCGAGGTTTTTCCCCAGAACGACTGGCCTCCCAGCAGGAACCGAAGGTCCGGCAGGATGAGCATGGCTACTACATCATGTCGCTGTCCGAAAACGTCCGAGTCTATTTTGAGGAGTTCTATACTTTTCTGAGTCTGACTTACGACCGCGCCGCGGAAGCGCGCAAGGCGCTGGACGAGGCGATTAAGGCTACGCCTGAGGAACATGCCGAGACGCTCGCATTCTACCGCGCCAAAGGCGTGATTGTGGACCTTTTGATGCGGACCATTCGCCGTTTTTACACCGACGGGTCGAATCTCGGCGTGGTCATGACACCGTGGTGTTTCGGTACGGTGGTACTTGAAAAGGTCGAGGTGTATCGAGAGCGTCTGACGAAAGGGGAGGTGAACGATTCCAATATTACCGGCTACACTTATGATGTGGTTCGGTATGTTGACGAAATCTACAAGATCGTGTTGCTTGAGCTTTTTGACTTTCCCGAGAAAGCGTTCCAGATGCGCTGGCAGTATTCGGAGATACTGAGGAGATACTCCGGCATCCTGTCCGATATCACCATGCGGCTCAATTCGGTGCTCGCCACAGTCAAGAACTTTGGTTCTTAATTACGCTGTTTCCTTTCGAGCGTACCCCTGGGCCGGAATCACTCCCGATTCCGGCCTTTTCTTTAGTGTGTTTCAAGTCGAACCGCGCTTCTGCCGATAATCTACTGACAACGCCAATTGTGCCCAAAACGGCTGGTAATCGGTCGGTTGGGAACGTTTCTGGAAAGAACCGGGCATGTCGTCAACGGCTATAAAAAACCGCACCGAACAAAGATTCATGCCAATCTACCTGGAGTGTCTCCGGGTGGATTCGGTACTCGACTTTGATCTCTATATCAAAGTCAACAACCAGCTGGTTCTTTATCGTGCCGCCAACCTTGCCTTCACCGATCGAACCCTGAGCAAGCTGTTAGACAACCGGGTGGAACGGCTATTCGTCGCCTTCGAAAACAGAAGGAACTACCAGCAGTATATCGAAAAGAACCTCGATAAGATTTTGGCCGATCCGAAAATCGCCGACGAGAAAAAGGCCGGCATCCTGTACGACACCTCAACCAACCTGGTCAAGGATGTTCTGAACAATCCGACGCTGGGTGAGAATATCCAGCGCTCCAAAGACCTGGTCAGCCAGACGGTGGAATATATTCTCCAGGGGCGCGAGGCCTTCCTGAACCTGCTGAAAATCACGTCGTTCGACTACTACACCTACACGCATTCGGTGAACGTCTGCACTTTCTCGATTGCTCTGGCGCAGCAGCTTGGTTTTAGCGACGAGGCTTTTCTGCACGAGCTGGGGATCGGTTCGCTCCTGCATGACGTCGGCAAGTCGCGCATCTCGGATCGGATTCTCAACAAGCGGGGCTCGCTGACGCAGATCGAGTTCGAAATCATGAAAAAACACCCCAAGTGGGGCGTTGAGATTCTGGAAGAATCGAACATGATCGAAACGGCGTCCCACTTTCCCGTGCTGCAGCACCATGAGCGGGGCGACCGACGGGGATATCCTCAGGGACTTTCGCTCGATGACATGCACGTCTACTCGAAGATCGTGGCGATTGCGGACTCGTTCGATGCCATGACTACGGACCGGGTGTACCAGCGGGCGATGGATTCGTTCCCGGCCCTTAGAGTCATGTTCTCCCTTAAGGGCGCCTACGACGAGCAGATTCTTCGCGCTTTCGTCGAACTGATGGGTCCCTCCGGCCTGACAGAGATCTGACCGCGCAAGCTACAGTTCGAGACTCCCCTAAATTCGAGTTCATGGCTTGTGGTCAGTTCAGGCTATGTCATGGACGTGATCTGATCCAACTGAGCACGCTTGTGGAACCTCTCCGTTCTTTGCCTGTGAGAACGGACGGCTTAACTATTGTCCAATAATTGTTGCCCCCACCGGTCCACCAAGAATATATTAGCCCCCGAGATATTTGGAGGCGTCATGAAGGAAGTAGTGAAGAGCGATCAGGCTCCCGCGGCGCTCGGACCGTATTCGCAGGCCATCAAAGTCCGCGGAAGCACATTTATATTCTGTTCCGGGCAGATCGGGATAGACCCGCTGACCGGCAACTTAGTTGGAGACACGGCCGTCGAGCAAACACGGCGCGTGATTGAGAACCTCAAAGCAGTGATCGAAGCCGCCGGCGCGCATCTTTCGGATGTTGTCAAGACGACCATGTACTTGACAGACATGAAGGACTTCGCGGCGGTCAACGAAGTGTACGCGACATATTTCCCGGTCAATCCGCCGGCCCGTGCCACGGTTGAGGCAAGCCGGTTGCCCAAAGACGCAAAGGTAGAAATAGACGCAACTGCCGTTTTGCCGTAGATGACTTTAGTCAAGGCGACACGCGGATGAGTAACGACCTTATCTGTGAAGAATCGTAGGGCGGGTCCGTCTTCGAACCCGCCAACGAATAAGCAGTAGGTTGGGACCCTTGTGGTCCCAACAAGTGGTGTCGAAACCGCCCGAAGCGGGCTGGTTTCGACCTACAAGGACTGGTGTGAATCGAACGCCGGGTTGCGGAGTGGGAAAGCCAGGAGATTAAGATGACTGACGTAAAGCAGACGCGACGCTCATTTCTGAACTATGTTCTCGGAGGCGGGGCGCTCGCCACGCTGGGGGCAATAGTCTACCCCGCTTTTCGATTCATCACGCCGCCACCAAGCGGCGAGGCCAACGTCTCACAACTCAAGCTCCCGTTCAAGCGGGCAGAAATCGAGGCCGATCCGCAGCAAGCCAAGACCTTCAAGTTCGGCCGGGCGCTGGGAATTATTGTCGTTTCCGAGAGCGGGGAACTTAAAGCGATGTCGGCCACTTGCACTCATCTGGACTGCACCGTTCAACACCGGCGCGATCTGGGTATCATGTGGTGCGCCTGTCACAATGGCCGTTACGATCTGGACGGGAAAAATATCTCCGGACCGCCGCCGCGACCTTTGGATAAATATGTCGTCAACGAAGTAGGCGAAGACATCTTCGTGTCCAGGGAGGGTGTGTGATAACGAATTCGACTGATTCAAGAACCGGTCTTGTGTCGCGCGCCTACGCCTGGCTGGATCAACGTTTCAAGATCAATTCACTGGTCGATTACATGGGGCACAAAGTCGTGCCGGTACACGGCCATTCGCTTTTCTACTACCTGGGAGGGATCACCCTCTTTCTCTTCATAGTGCAGGTGGTCACCGGCATTCTGCTGCTGATGTATTACCGCCCCGGGGCAGATTCAGCGTATGAATCGGTGCGTTTCATTGTGTCTGAAGTAGCTTTCGGCTGGTTGATACGGGCGTTGCATTCTTGGTCCGCCAATCTGATGATCTTGTTCGCCTTCCTGCACATGTTCACGGTCTATTTCACGCATGCCTATCGCAAACCTCGTGAATTGACATGGCTGTCCGGAGTCGGCCTGCTGGCGCTCGGACTCGGCTTTGGATTTTCCGGCTACCTGCTGCCGTGGAACGAACTGTCATTCTTTGCCACGCGCGTGGGTACCGGCATGGTCGGGGCGATTCCGGTGATTGGCGATCAACTGCTCATCATTGCGAGGGGCGGCGAAGAAGTCACCGGCGCGACGATCGGTCGGTTTTTCGGTCTGCACGTGGCGATTCTGCCGGCGCTGTTCACGGTGATGCTCTCGGTGCATTTGATCTTTGTCCAGCGTCAGGGAATGAGCGAACCGCTGGAGTGGCAGGGCCGGCCGGAGTCCGAGAAGAAATTTCAGAAATTCTTCCCGAATTTCCTGTATCGCGATGTGCTTGTGTGGTTGATCGCCTTGAATGTTCTGGCGCTTCTGGCGGTCCTGTTTCCCGACGGGGTCGGGGCGATTCACTGGCCACTGGGGACCAAGGCCGACCCGTTTGCACCTCCACCGCTGGTTATCCGACCGGAGTGGTACTTCATGTTTGCTTTCCAGGCACTCAAGATGCTTCCAGCCCACGTGCTCTTTGTCGAGGGGGAACTGTTCGGCATTATTCTGTTCACGGTCGGCGGTCTGATCTGGGCGCTGGCTCCGTTCCTGAACAGAAAAGCGCAGGCAAACCAGCAATCGAGACTCTTCTTCTGGTTCGGCATACTTGTGGTCGCGTTCATAATTGTAATGACCATTCTTGGCTACATACTGGAGTAGGAGACGGTAATGAGAAATCAGCAAAATAGACGAAACAGCATTGTGGCTCTGATCGCCGTCCTGATGGTCCTGCCGGTATGGTCGTATGCTGCCGATGACAACTGCCTGACCTGTCACAAGGACTTTGAAGATGGCACCGGACCATCGCACCTGATTGCTAAAGACATTCACGTCCAGAAGGGCTTAAGCTGTTCGGATTGTCACGGGGGAGACCCCGTTCTGAATGACATGGATGACGTGCGCCAGAGCGCCGGATATAAGGGCGTGCCGGATCATTTGCAGGTGCCGGACTTTTGCGCGCGGTGCCATTCCGACGCGACCTACATGCGCAGTCACAATCCGTCTCTGCCGACCGATCAGTTGGACAAGTACAAGACCTCCACACATGGCCAGCGGCTGTTCGGCCAGCGCGACGTCAAAGTAGCCAACTGCGTGTCATGCCACTCCGTGCACCAGATCGGCGACGGCAAACTGCCGCACTCCAGCACTTATCCGGCGAACGTCCCGGCCACCTGCGGCAAGTGTCATGCCGACCCGAGCTACATGGCGGGCTACGGTATCCCGACCACACAACTTGATGATTTCAAACAGTCCGTTCACGGGATAGCCCTTCTGGAGCGCAACGATCTTGGCGCCCCGGCCTGCAACGATTGCCACAGCAACCATGGCGCCGCTCCGCCCGGACACGAATCGCTGGCGGCGGTGTGCGGCAACTGCCATGTGTTCCAGATGGAGTTGTATGACAAGTCGCCTCACAAAGCCGCCTTCGCGAAGAACGATTTCCCGATGTGCGAGACCTGTCATTCCAACCACAAGATCGAGAAGCCCGATGACAGCATGGTCGGAACCGGCGCCGACGCCGTCTGCGCCACTTGCCACAGCGCCGATGACGGCACCAGAGCTTTCGGCGTGGCCGACACTCTGGCGAGCGGACTGGGTCGGCTTGTCAGCGCCCGGGACCAGGCCAAGTCAGCCCTTGATGATGCTATTGCCAAAGGAATGCTGACCACCGACGAAGAGTTCATGCTGGGCGAGGTTGACCAGGCGCTGATTCAGGCGCGCACAGCAGTTCATGCCTTTGGAACAACTGAGTTCTTGCCCAAAGCCGCAACTGGCCTGGCCAAAGCCGACACGGTCAGGGTGAACGCGAAAGCTCTGATTGGTGATTACTACTTTCGCCGCAAGGGACTGGTGATCGCCACGCTGTTTATCACTATCGTGGCAGTTGGCTTGTATCTGAAGATTCGGCGTTTGGGCTAGTAGGGCGGGTCCGTCCTCGAACCCGCCATTCTTGTAATGCGAAGACCACCAATAAGTCACACTGAGCCAGTCGAAGTGTGACTACTGTACCCCACCCATCGGGTGGGCTGGCGTGCTACAAACAATCTTTCAACGGCGCATTCGCCGGGCCGGCAATGAACAGATGATTTACCAGCGTCTGAATGTCGGAAATCGTGACATCTGAACACTTCGGATTGGCCAGGCCAGACTGGTTCACATCAGCCTCAGTCAGACAATGGAGATTCTGTTCGCACGGCAGACTGCTAATGAATTTCGCCGTAACCAGCAACTGGATATCACTAATCGTCACCTCATTGGGATAGGTACCGACACCGTTGGCGTCGCCGACGCGGCCGATACAACAGGTTTCACAAACATCACCGCAATGCGGATCAGTGGCGTAGGGGCGGGGAGGACAGTCTCCGTCTGTGTCATCTTGCCCAGGATTGTATCTGTACCAGCAGTTGTCGCTTTCTGAACCTACTCCATCAAGGTCAGGATCTGCTAGTTCATCAATATTTATCCTTGTCAGTTCTGTGCCGTTTGTGTCTGCCAGTGCGATTTCTGCACCAGTACTGAAGTATGGGACCAGTACTGTAAACACGGCAGACGTGCGCCGATTCGTAAAACCACCTGTGTTCGGGTCATCAAGATATACCACGCGCGGATCAGCGACTGCCGACACATCAAGAGTTGAATCACCAAAAGACTTGGTTATCAATGACAAACCAGGCGGCGAGGCAATGATCCGATCTGGACCGATTCCAATAATCAGCGATTTGTCAAGTACGGCAAATGCTCCTTCTTCATACCGAATCGTGAGCATGATCCAGCTTTCATCCGAGTCAGTCGAGACGAACGCGGCTTTTGGAGGCTCGTATTGGTCGAGTACCCACTCTGCTCGAAGTAAGCCAGCCTCTCCATAGCCGTCTGATAGTGCTAAGTCGGCGTACCCATCCATAAGGCTAGGCCCCTGTAGTCTCCACCAACCAGCGCCACAGTTGCCCTGCTCAAAATGACAGAAGTACTCGCAGGCAGAGGAAAACCCGTAGTACGCACGGTGTTCCTCACAGTTACTTTCTAGTTGCCAGATATTGGGGTGAGGAATGGGGAGGAAATAGTGTGTGTCACAACAGTACTCATCCGCAAGATTGAATACAGCGTGTCCAAACTCGTGCATGAAGTTGAAATAGATGACCGGGCCAGATGTTGAGCTGTATACTGCACAGAAGTCAGTACCTGATCTCCAGTCCCTGAATGGTGGCTGGGTCAGATGTATCACTGCACGCACATCAATGAATGGGCAGTCCGACGTAACTTGAATAGGAATGTCCAGTTGGCTATCCCCGTTAGCGTCGATGTAAGCATCCCCCTTAAGTCGTGTAATGTAGATATTGAATTTCTGATGTTCACTAGTCTGGTTGATGGGCGGAGTTGCCCACATTGCGTTTACGACCAAATCTGCAATGTCGTTCTGAAACCGACCGAAATCGCCACCATAATCGGCGTCTGGGATGAATAGCAAATCAATCTTTCCGCTGCTTGGTCCTTTGAAGCTCAATGGTATGCAAGTTTGGCAGGCATCCCCCTGCCCGTCCCCGTCAGCATCAGCCTGGTCCGGATTATAGGCTTCAGAACAGTTGTCACAGAGGTCGCCAACCCCATCAGCGTCCGTATCCTCTTGTCCGAGGTTGTAGACAGTCGGACAATTGTCGCAAGCATCCCCTATACCGTCGGCATCAGTGTCAGTCTGCGGAGGGTTCGCAATGGTCGGGCAGTTATCGGCGGAATTGACTACACCGTCACAGTCATAGTCCATGTTCGAACAAGAACACATAGGTCCGCCCCAGATCGGTCTATATGAATTAACGCACTCCGGACTAAAAGCAAGCTCAATAAAGTCCTCAAGGCTGATACAGAACTTGTCGGTCGCCGTCCAGTTGGTAACGCGGAAATTGTACGTCACTACCAGTTTTCGCGATAAGGAAGGGACAAAGCCTCCGGTGTAGGCCATGACCACTAGCTCAAACTTACGATTTGCATTGGTCGAGTCGAGTCTGTTGCGGTAGTACGCAAGCCTTCCAAAGTCGAAAGCGCCTATTGCTTCCTGACTCCAGGTCACTGATTCCATCACGAGTTTCGGGTTGTCCCACGAGAACCCGGCCGACGCACCACAAAGGGATTGCACATCGTGGAAGGTATACAATTGGACGGTGACTACCTGTGTGGGCAGGCCGACCTGGGGCTGCTGGAGGACGAATGTCAACGAGTCTGCTAGTCCGAGGTCGAGCGGATCCTGCTGCGCGCGAATCTGATGTGTGGCCAATGCCAGCAATAGTATAGTCAGAAACACAACTCGTCTCATAGTAGCTCCTCGACGCTTAGAACGTGATCTGCCCAACCAAAATGAGTTTTGCTGCTCGGGACACGCCGCGTAAACTGGTAGTAGACGCCTTCGGTTGTGATCCACATAGTCGCCCCACCAGCGTCTGCCCGGAACAGCGCCCGCTCGTCCCATTGACCCATGTTCTCAGTGAACGCCAGCGGCATGGACGTGAGATTTTGCGTCACCCATGCCTGGCCGACGTTTTCTCCCGTCTGAGCTCCAACTGGAATTGTACCTGACAGAAGGAATATAAGAAACAGAGCAACTGAGAATGCCGCCCTTGTCATGGGATTCTCCTTGTAGTGAGACGCGTACTCTGACTTAGCTTACGGAAAATAGCCTTTGTAGTCAAGGCTTTTCGGTTAATGTCCCTGGATTTCGGGCTTGTTGAATGAGAAGAACATGTCGGGTTTGCCGCTCGAATGGTCAATGCGGCGAATCCGACCTACTATTGCTTGAATTCCAGAAATAAACATATGTGGACTACCGTCTTAACAGCAAAGATGACCCGGAAGCAGGATGCGGAGAAATCGCTTGACTTGATGCTAAATCAGGCTTTCTTCCTCGTCTTTGTTGTGATTACGGTCGCATATACGGTTGCATATAGTGTTGTGATTGTGCGGTTCGTGAGGTAATAATTAGACGTGTCGGAATATCTGTCCATTCTGATTTTCATCGCGGTGGGGACAGGAATCGTTCTGTTTACCTTTTTCCTGGCCAGCCTGATCCGGCCTCGCAATCCCTATCCAGCCAAAGGAGTAGCCTACGAGTGCGCCGAGGAACCGATCGGCGACTCCTGGATCAAGTTCAATCCCCGCTTCTATATCTTCGCGCTCATCTTCGTCATCTTCGACGTTGAGGTGGTCTTTCTGTTCCCCTGGGCCGTGGCTTTCGGTCAGCTTGGGCTATTCGCCCTGATTGAAATGGTCATTTTCATTCTTATTCTGTTTTTCGGTTTGTTCTACGCCTGGAAACGGGGTGTGCTCAAATGGGTGTGATCAAGAAGCTTCCGGTCTATACCGAGACTATCCCCGGCGGCGCACTGGTAGTTACGAATCTTGAAGCGGTCCTCAATTTCGGCCGCGCCAAGTCGCTCTGGTATCTGCTGTTCGGGACGGCTTGCTGCGCTATCGAATTGATGTGCACCGGCGCGTCGCGCTACGATTTTGATCGTCTCGGCATGATCTTCCGCGCCTCGCCTCGTCAGGCTGATCTGATTATCGCCGCCGGTACGATCACCAAGAAAATGGCCCCTCGGTTGCGTAAACTTTACGACCAGATGTCTGAGCCGCGCTATGTGATCGCCATGGGCGGCTGCACGATCAAAGGCGGCCCGTTCTACTATGACAGCTACTCGGTCGAAAAAGGGATCGATCATATCGTACCGGTGGATATATACATCCCCGGATGTCCGCCCCGGCCGGAATCGCTCATGGAGGGTTGCCTCCACCTTCAAGAAATAATAAGGAAGCAGAAGCTGTCGGATTGGCAAGAGAAGTAGCATGACGCAACAGGAACTGACGGCATACATCCTGGCCAATTACGACGGCAAGCTGACCCTTCTGGACACCGGTCGCGCCGAGCCGATGTTTGAGCTCAAACCGGACGACCTGCTCGAAGTCACCCGCAGGCTCCGAGACGATCCCCAGCTAAAGTTCGACTTCCTGTGCAACATGGGCGGGGTAGACACCGGTCAGCGGCTTGAGGTTGTCTATTCCATTGCCTCGACCACAAAGCATCTGCGCATGGATTTCAAAGTCGTGCTTGGTTATGAGAATCCCTCGATTGAGACTATCACAGAAATCTGGCCGGCTGCCAACTGGTATGAGCGGGAGATGTACGAGTTGTACGGGATTGAGGTTAAGAATCACCCGGACATGAGGCCACTCTTGCTGCCCGAGGACTGGAACCAGGGTTTCCCGATGCGCAAGAATTGGGATGCGCCTGATTTTATCAGGATGCCGGAGCTATAGGCGATGCCGGAACTGCGGACCGAAGAATACCAGATCAACATGGGGCCGCATCACCCCTCGACCCACGGGGTGTGCCGTCTGCTTCTGACTATGGACGGTGAGAAGGTGGTCGACGCGGTGCCGTATGTGGGGTATCTGCATCGGTCCATCGAGAAAATCTGCGAGAATCGGACCTACGCGATGTGCATCCCGATTCTGGACCGGTTTGAATACGTGACCGCGATGTCGTGCAACTATGTCTTCTCGCTGGCGGCGGAAAAGCTGGGTCAGGTCGAAGTGCCCGAGCGGGCCGAGTATCTTCGGGTCATCATGCTGGAGCTTAACCGGATCGCGTCGCACCTGATATTTTTCGGGACCACGGCAATGGATTTGGGCGCACTGACGCCGTTCCTCTACGGATTGCGCGAGCGCGAACTGATCATGGACCTGTTTGAAATGACTTGTGGCCAGCGACTGACCTACAATTATATCCGTGTCGGTGGCGTTTCTCGCGACATTCCACCTGAGTTTGTGCCCAAATGCCGCGAGGCCATCAAGATCATCGCGAGCAAACTGCCGGACTACGAAGGTATTCTCAACGAGAACCCGATTTGGCTGGCCCGCATGAAGGGGATTGGCCATACCGACCCGCAGCAGGCGATTGCCTGGGGAGTATCCGGACCTGTGCTGAGGGCATCGGGGGTCAAATACGATCTGCGCCGCGACGACCCCTATTCAATCTATCCCAAGTTTGATTTTGACGTCGCTGTCTGCTGGAACGGTGACAACTATGATCGATACCTGGTCCGAATAGAAGAAATCCGCCAGTCGCTCAAGATCGTCTCGCAGGCGCTTGACGGCCTTCCTGATGGCGACATCCGCGCCAAGGTCAAGGCCAAGTTCAAACCGCCGGCGGGTGAAGTGTACGTGCGCATCGAGAATTCCCGCGGCGAGATGGGTGTGTATCTGGTTTCGGATGGTTCGGAGAAGCCGCTCCGCGTCAAAACCCGTGGCGGCTCCTACAACCAGCTTCAATTTCTGCCGGAGATCGTGCGCGGCAGGGGATATCTGATTGCCGATATCGTTGCGATTTTCGCGACTTTCGACGTTATCATGCCAGAGGTGGATCGCTGATGCTTCTGGCGCTGGTGTCATTTGAGCTGATTGATATTTTCCGATGGGCATACCAGCTTCTCGCCGATACCGGTCTGCCGCCGGTATGGGTAATGCTGATCAGCTATGCCGTGCTCGGAGCCGTCATGTTCGGTGTGCTGGCGCTGCTGGCGTTGTTCCTTGTCTGGTGGGAGCGCAAGATTGCCGGGCACATTCAGCAGCGTTTTGGTCCCATGCGCAATGGCTGGCACGGCTGGTATCAGACGATTGCCGACGCCATTAAGCTGTTGCAGAAAGAAGATGTGACTATCGACGCCCGCGACAAGTTCGTGTTCTTCTGGGCGCCGGTGATCTGTTTTGTGGCGGCGTTTCTCGCGTATATCTGTATCCCCTTCGGCAAGGGACTGATTGTTGCCGATCTCAACATCGGTATCCTCTATATCATGGCGGTTACCACTTTCACCGTTATCGCCCTTCTGATGGCCGGTTGGGGTTCCAACAACAAGTACGCGCTGCTGGGCGGCATGCGCTCGGCCGCGCAGGTGGTGTCATACGAAGTGCCGATGGTGGCGTCGATACTGACCGTTATAATTTTCGCCGGCTCACTTTCGATGGTTGATATTGTTAAAGCGCAGCAGGGGCATGCGATTTTCAACTGGTTCGTCTTTCGCCTTCCGTTCGGGCCGATCGCGTTTCTGACATACATAATCGCCGCTACCGCCGAGGCCAACCGGGTTCCCTTTGACATACCCGAAGCCGAACAGGAACTGGTGGCCGGGTTCAACGTCGAATACTCCGGCATGAAGTTCGCCATGTTCTTTCTGGCCGAATTCGTCAATATGTTTACGGTCTCGGCGATTGCCGTCACGCTGTTCTTCGGCGGATGGAGCGGGCCGTGGCTGCCGTCGTGGGTCTGGTTTCTTCTGAAGACTCTCGGCGTAGTGTTATTGCTTATGATGTTCCGATGGACATATCCAAGACTGCGGGTCGATCAGTTGATGGAGTTTGCCTGGAAATTTCTCGTGCCGGTGACGTTTGCCAATTTGATTCTCGCGGCGCTGATGAAACACCTGGGCTGGTACTGGTAGGACTGACTTGATATGGGCGTATTGAAAGATATTAAGAATCTCATCATGGGAATGGGCATCACCGGCAAGCATCTGGGCAAGCACGCCATCACGATTCAATACCCGGAAGAAAAATGGCCGATGCCGGAACGGTCACGCGGCATCGTGGTGCTCCTGTCCGACAAGGAAACCGGCGAACTCAACTGTACATCGTGCCTGTTGTGTATGCAGGCGTGTCCGACCGCGGCGATTCGCATCGATGCTCCTCGCGGCGAGGATAAGAAGCGCCGCCTGATTTCGTTCGACATCGATTTCGGTCTCTGCTGTTTCTGCGGATTGTGCGAGGAAGCGTGCAATTTCTGCGCGATCAGGATGACGCCCAAGTATGAGTTCTCGACCGTGAACAAGAACGACCTGACCTGGGATATGAAAAAGCTCCAGGAGGTTGGCCGCGATGTTGACTATGTTGACACGCGCAAGAAGAAGACCCCGAAAGAAGCCGCGCCGAAGACTGAGGCCAAAGCCGCTGAAAGCGCCGAGGCACCTTCATTAGAGACGCCCAAGCAGGAGGAGAGCAATGGCTGACCAGCCCGGAGTCGACTTCGCGTTCTGGGTTTTGGCGACTGTGATCATAGTCTCCGGTATCATGGTCGTGTCACTGCGGAATATATTCCACTGCGCGATGTTCCTGATCCTCTGCCTCTCCGGGGTGGCGGGCATTTTCATTTTGCTGAACGCCGAATTTCTGGCCGCCGCGCAGGTGTTGATCTATGTCGGCGCGGTGGCGATTCTGATGGTCTTTGCCATCATGCTGACATCCAATCTCTCCTCCAAACGGATTGTCATGACCAACCAGAAAGCCGGCGCCGCCGGACTCGCCTGCACGGTTTTTGCAGTAGGCCTGTACTTTATCGTAAACATTACCACTCGTTCCGGTATCTGGGACAAGGCTACCGAGGAGCTTCCAGCTGATAACATTATGGTCATCGGCAAGCTCCTGATGACGCGGTTCATGCTGCCATTTGAAGTGGTGTCGGTGGTTTTGTTGGCGGCCATGATCGGGGCGATTGTCCTGGCGCGAAAGGAAGGCGCCTGATGCAGCACTACCTGATACTGGCTGCAGTTCTGTTTGCGATCGGACTGTTCGGCGTTATTACGCGGCGCAATACGGTTGGCATTCTAATGTCACTTGAGTTGATGTTCAATGCCGCCAATATCAACTTTGTTACTTTCAACAGATACGTGCCGAGCGAAAGCCTGACCGGACAGATATTTGCGATTTTCATCATCGTTGTGGCGGCGGCTGAAGCGACCATCGGTCTGGCTATCGTGCTGCTGGTTTACCGCAACTGGCGTGGTATTGAGACGGAAAACTACTCGATCATGAAGTGGTAGGACGACGAGATGACTGAAGTTGCATATCTGATACCACTGCTCCAGGCATTCTCGTTCCTGATGATTGTATTTTTCCTGCGCTGGCGCGAGAAGCTGGCGGCGGGATTTGCCATATCGATGATCGTCACCGGCTGGCTCATGTCGGTCTGGATCCTGATTGAAACGATTGCCTGGCAGGCCGCGCATCACGAGGCCATGAGGTTTGAGATAACGACGCTGCTGACTGCCTTCAAAGGCGTCAATCTCGAGATTGGCATTCTGGTGGACCCGCTCACGGCGGTCATGCTGGTTGTGGTGACTACGGTCGGCAGTTGCGTACAGATTTACTCGCTCGGGTATATGCACGACGATCCGAGGTTCAGTCGTTTCTACGCCTATCTGTCACTGTTTCTGTTTTCGATGCTCGGTCTGGTGCTGGCCAATAACTTCTTCATGATCTTCATCTTCTGGGAGCTGGTCGGGCTGACCTCGTACCTGCTTATCGGCTTCTGGTTTGAAAAGAAAGTTGCCGCCGACGCCGGCAAGAAAGCGTTTATCACTACTCGTATCGGTGACCTCGGTTTCATTATTGGGCTGCTCTTCATCGGTACCTATGCCGGTACTTTCAACTATGCACAAGTGTTCGAAAAAATATCGCTTGGTCTTATTCCCGCCGGGATTGTGACGGTGGCCGCTATCGGCGTCTTTTGCGGTGCGGTCGGCAAATCAGCCCAATTCCCGTTGCATGTCTGGTTGCCCGACGCTATGGAAGGCCCGACTCCGGTTTCGGCGTTGATTCATGCGGCCACGATGGTGGCTGCCGGCGTGTATCTGGTCGCTCGCTCGATGGATGTGTTCATCGGTTCCGGGACAGCATCGATAATTGTCGCCACTATCGGCTGTATCACCTCGTTTCTGGCAGCCACGATTGCGCTCACTCAGAACGATATCAAACGCATCCTGGCCTATTCTACTGTCAGCCAGCTCGGCTATATGATCATGGCGCTTGGCCTGTACGGATATGATACGAGCCAGGGTCATCATTCACCCGGTTACTATGCGGGCACGTTCCATCTGATGACTCACGCTTTCTTCAAGGGTCTGCTGTTCCTTGGCGCCGGATCGGTGATTCACGCCGTGCACACCAATGACATTCGCGATATGGGCGGACTGCTAAAAAAGATGCCGAGAACCGGCTGGACGTTTCTGATTGCGTCGGCTGCTATCGCCGGCATTTTCCCGCTGGCAGGGTTCTGGTCCAAGGATGAAATCGTTGCCACCACCTTAGGACATCCGGTGTTCATGGTGTTCACGCTGCTGATCGCCTTCATGACCGCATTCTACATGTGGCGGCTCTGCTTCCTGACGTTCTTTGGCGAACCGCGCGATCACCACAGGTACGAGCACGCCCACGAATCCCCCGGCAACATGACCTGGCCGCTTATCTTCCTCGGAGGTCTGTCAGTCTGTGCCGGATGGGTGGCGATACCCGGCTGGATGTCGGCCTTTGTATTTCATGGCGAGCCGTACCATCCTCACTGGAACATTCCGTTGATGGCCGGTTCGATGTTGATTGGTGTCGCGGGGATCACTCTGGCCTGGTTGATCTATCACAAGAAAGCAATCTCAGCGGACAAGATCGCCGATACGTTCCGTCCGCTCTATCTGGGTTCCTACAACAAGTGGTGGTTCGATGAACTGTATGATTTCGTTCTGATCCGGCCGGTCATGGCTCTAACTGGTTGGCTGTGGAACTTCGATGTCCGGATTATCGACGGTCTGGTGAACGGTTCGGCGTGGTTTACGGTGTTTGTCTCTGACATGAAGCAAATCTTCGACGAGTACGTGGTCGACGGCGCCGTGAACGGCTCAGGCTGGCTGGTGCGACAGATGGGCCAGGGGTTGCGCTTCCTGCAGTCCGGCGGCGTGCAGTTCTATGCTCTATTCATAGTCTTGATGATAGTGGTTTTGGGAATATCGAGGTTGTGGCCGAGCGGCTGGTGGCTGCTCATGGCGGCGGTTTTCCTGCTCGGCGCCGTGCTCCTCGGTCTGTCTTCGCGACAGCCCGCTGAGGAAGTCGCCAGTGTGGAACCGGCCGAGAGCGGCAAATAGTACGGAGACCCGGAGGATAGCGAATAGATGGACATACTTAGTCAGTTGATCTTCATACCGCTTCTGGGAATGATCGTGATCATGTTCATTCCGAAGCAAAACAAGTGGGCTGTCCGGTGGACCGCGACTCTCTTCTCGGCTGTCCCGTGTGTCCAGTCGCTGTGGCTTCTCTGGGATTATTACTACAACTATTCCGGCTCACACCTGATGAGTTACGTCGAGGGTCCGTTCAACTGGGTGCCCTCGCTTAACGTCCAGTACTATCTCGGCGTGGACGGTATCTCAGTGCCGATGCTGGCGCTCACCGGCCTGCTGTCTCTTATCTCCGTGGTGGCCTCGTTCAACATTGAGAATCGAGTGAAGGAGTATTTCGCGTTCTTCCTGTTGCTTGAAGCCGGCATGATGGGCGTGTTCGCTTCGCTTGACTTCTTCCTGTTCTACGTCTTCTGGGAGATCATGCTGGTGCCGATGTACTTCCTGATTGGCATCTGGGGCGGTCCAAGAAAAGAATACGCCGCCATCAAGTTCTTCCTGTATACCCTGTTCGGTTCGATCTTTATGCTAGTGGCCATCCTGATTCTCTACTTCACCAGCGAGCCGCACACGCTGAATATCCTAGAGCACGTGCAGAGAGGTTCGATGTTGCCTTACACGCTCCAGATGGTCTGTTTCATCTTCTTCTTCATCGCGTTTGCCATCAAGGTGCCGGTCTGGCCGTTCCACACCTGGTTGCCCGACGCCCACGTTGAGGCGCCCACGGCGGTATCGGTTATCCTGGCGGCCGTGTTACTGAAGATGGGAACGTATGCCATGCTGCGCATAAGCTGGCCGATGTTTCCGGCGGCTCTGCACGATTGTGCCATTTACGTTGCGCTGCTTGGGTTGATCGGGATTATCTACGGCGCACTCGTATCGATGGCGCAAAAAGACCTCAAGAAGCTAGTGGCGTACTCGTCGGTCTCGCACATGGGCTTCTGCATGCTGGCTCTGGGGGCGTACTCTTCGGAGCAGGCGATCGCCGGCTGCATGTACCAGATGGTATCGCACGGTCTCCTGACGGGGGCGCTGTTTCTTCTGGTGGGCGTACTCTACGACCGCGCCCACACCCGCGAGATCGCCGCTTTCGGCGGACTGGGCAGCAAGATTCCGGTTTACACGGCCATGATGGTGTTTTTCGCGATGGGTTCGCTCGGGTTGCCCGGCATGTCCGGGTTCATTTCCGAGTTCATGATCTTTGTCGGATCGTTTGGGGTGCTGGATCAAAAGTGGATTGTCGGGGCCTCGGTAGTTGGTGTGCTTCTGGGCGCAGCGTATCTACTTCGCATGGTCCAGCGGATGTTTCTCGGACCGTTTGATGAAGCGAAATGGGGTTCCCTGACTGAGATTAACGTGCGCGAGATTCTTACCGTGGCGCCGCTCATGATCCTGACCCTGTGGGTGGGCGTGTATCCCAAGCCGCTGAACGTGCTGATGAACGCCACCCTGCAAAACCTGATTTCTATGATGACCAGGTAATACGATGGAGTTTCAACTGCCCGAATACAACCTGGCAATGATGGCGCCGGAGATCGTACTCTTTCTGTGCGCTCTGGGAGTGATGACGTTTGATGTTGTCACTCGGCGCAGGACCGGCACGGTGGTGGGTTATCTCTCGATGGGGGCGTTGGTTCTTACGGGAATCATACTGGCCTACACCGGCTACGGTCGCGGGTTCGGCAACATGTTCTTCAACAACCCGCTGGCGGTGTTCTTCAAAGTTGTGTTCATCGGCGCGGCGTTCATGACTATCGGCAGTTCGTTCGGGATCACCCAAACGAGAATAATCAATCACCGCGGCGAGTACTTCGGGCTGATCATGCTCTCGACGGTGGGTATGATGTTTCTGGCGTCATCGCGCGAACTGCTGTCGCTGTATATCGGGCTGGAGCTTACCACGATTCCTCTGTTTGTGCTGGCGGCGTTCTTCAAGGATGACAGGAAATCGGTCGAGGCCGGTATCAAGTATCTGATTGTCGGAGCGCTTTCGTCGGCGCTGCTGCTCTATGGCATTTCCTTCCTCTACGGTCTCACCGGTACTACCGATCTGCTTCAGATGCAGATGAGCCTCGCCACCCGGCAGCTTTACACTCAGGGGCAGATGGGGGCGATTCTCCTGGTGGCGATCGTGACCATTCTGGCCGGCCTCGGCTTCAAGCTGGGCCTGCCGCCATTTCACCAGTGGGTGCCTGACGTTTACGAAGGTTCCCCGACTCCGATCACGGCGTTTCTTTCGGTCGGCTCCAAATCGGCCGGTCTGGTTGCGTTTATCAACATAGTAGTAGTGGGGTTGTACTCGTTTTATGAACCGCTGATGGCGCCAAACGACTGGGGCGTCATGGTCGGCGTGTTGGCGGGGGCGGCGATGATTCTCGGCAACACGGTGGCGATCCGTCAGACCAACATCAAACGGATGCTGGCCTATTCTTCTATTGCTCACGCCGGGTACGTGATGATCGGTATGCTGGCTTTCAATGAACTGGGACTGGCGTCGGTCGCGTTCTATATGTTCGCCTATCTCTTTACGAACATGGGCGCGTTCGCCATTGTCGCACTGTTTGAGGATAAGACCGGCAGTTGCGAGATTTCCGCCTACGACGGCCTGGCGCGCAGTTCGCCCTTTCTGGCTCTTTCGCTTTCGGTTTTTCTGCTGTCACTCACCGGCATCCCGCCGCTGGCCGGGTTTGTCGGAAAGTACTACGTGTTCGCGGGTGCGATCAAACAAGCCGGCAGCGCTCCCGGTTTCAGTTGGCTTTACTGGCTTGTTGGAGTCGGCCTGCTGACCTCGGTGTTCGCACTCTATTACTATGCCAACGTTATCCAGATCATGTACTTTGGAAAGTCCTCCGAGCCGGTTAAGGTGCCGTTTAACCCTCCGGCATTAGCGGTGATAATAATTGGCCTGATTGGCGTGATTATCTTCGGACTGTTTCCGGCGCCGATCATGGATTTCGCCGCGCGCATTCCGTTGTCCCTGGGCATCATCGTCCCTTGACCTCGACTTCAAAATGTGTTTTGTTTGGTCAGGCGCGGGCTAAAGTGTGTTCGCGCCTCAACGAGTAGGGAAGAGTTATGTCGGCGGTCGCAACTGTCTGGCTTCACGTCAAGCGGTACTTCATCAGTGGCGTACTGGTGGTGGTGCCGTTCATCCTTAGTTTCCTGGTACTCCGGTTTCTGTTTGAGACCGTCGACGGCATACTGGGACCGCTTCTGAACAACCTGCTCGGTTACTATCGCAGCGGACTGGGCCTGTTAACCACGCTGTTGATTATCCTGCTTGCCGGTATACTAACACGCAATCTGTTAGGCGCGCAATTGTACCGCCTGGGGGATCGTCTCGTGGCCAAAGTGCCACTCATTCGTCCGATCTACTCCGGCAGCAAACAACTTCTGGAGTCTCTGACGAAGACCGGTACCACTTCCTTTCAGGAGGTAGCCCTGATCGAATACCCGCGCCAGGGCCTGTTCAGCCTCTGCCTTGTTTCCCGTCGTAACCACATTGTCGTAAACGGGGTAGATCGTGAGTACTGTGTCTGTTTCGTGCCGTCAACTCCTACGCCGGTTACTGGCATGATCGTGGTAGTCCCGTCAAGAGAGGTGACGCCCGTTGATATGACAATTGAAGAAGGTGTGAAATTCTTTGTGTCCGGCGGAGTGGTTTCGCCGGACATCATTAAGAATCGTGCCCGTTTGCCCAAGGTCCCCGATAGGGAAGAT
>Ga0315276_10000326_pt1 | contig 40156 bp, 35 predicted proteins | sample YL17G05_0_MG_FD_204542 | JGI IMG/M metagenome (GOLD analysis project Ga0315276, IMG submission 204542) | Sediment microbial communities from Yellowstone Lake, YNP, Wyoming, USA - YL17G05_0 | ecosystem: Environmental > Aquatic > Freshwater > Lake > Sediment | place: USA: Wyoming | collected...
CGAGGGGAATCGCCGTCAACGCGGTGGCCCCCGGTTTCATAGAGACCGCGATGACGGAAAACCTCAGCACCGAGGTCCGCGATCAGATGAAGAGCGCCATTCCCCTCGGACGGTTCGGCACTGTCACCGACGTGGCCAACGTCGTCATGTTCTTGTTGTCCGGGATGTCGGACTACGTGACGGGGCAAGTGATCAACTGCGACGGCGGAATGGTCATGGCATAGTCAATTCGCACTTCTCCAGGAGGTGTCCAGATAAATGTCGAGCATCGAAGAAAAGGTCAAGAGAATCATAGAAGAGAAGCTCTCCGTAAATCCGGATCAGATCACGCTGGCGGCGAAGTTCGCGGAAGACCTCAAAGCGGACTCGCTGGACACCGTCGAGCTGGTGATGGCGCTCGAGGACGAGTTCGGATTGGACATCCCCGATGAAGAGGCCGACAAGATCAAGACCGTCGGCGACGCGATCAAGTACATCGAGAGCAAGACAGCTCATTGAGTCGCCGGGCGGCGAAACGCGCCGCCCGTGGATTTCAGGGGTTCGGATATGAGGACATCACCGGATTCCAGGCGGGTGGTCATCACCGGGATCGGTTGCGCCACCGTGCTGGGCCTCAACGCCGAGGCTACGTGGCAACGTCTCGTGGCCGGTGAAAGCGCGATCTCCAGGATCGAGGCGTTCGACGCGTCCGCGTTCACGACGAGGATCGCGGCAGAGATCAAGCGTTTCGATCCCGCCGAGTACATGGATCCCAAGGAGGCGAGGAGAACCGACCGGTCGGTGCAACTCGCGGCCTGTGCCGCCCAAGACTGCCTCAAGGGGCTCGCCGTCTCCGGGTTCGACCGGAACCGCGTGGGTGTGGTGATCGGGTCGGGTGTCGGCGGCATCGCGACTCTGGAGAAACAGCACAGCGTTCTCATGACACGCGGGCCCGACAAGATCAGTCCGTTTTTCATACCGATGATGATCGCCGATATGGCCTCGGGCCAGCTCTCGATCACCTACAATCTGAAGGGTCCGAACTTCGCCGCGGTGTCGGCGTGCGCTTCGTCGGGCAACGCGATCGCCGATTCGTTTCTCCTGATCAAGGCCGGTCTCGCCGACGCGATGCTCACCGGGGGGACCGAGGCAAGCGTCACCCCGCTTTCGCTTGGAGGGTTTTGCGCGCTGAGGGCCCTCTCGACGAGAAACGACGATCCGGAAAAAGCGTCCAGACCGTTCGACGCGAAACGGGATGGGTTCGTTCTTGGCGAAGGCGCGGGTATACTCTTTCTCGAGGAGCTCTCTCACGCCAAGAAACACGGTTCGCCGGTGCTTGCCGAGCTCGTCGGGGTGGGGTTGACGGGTGACGCGTACCACATGACGTCTCCGGCGCCGAACGGGGAGGGGGCGGTCCGCGCGATGCGGGCGGCTCTCGAATTGGCGGGGATGCAACCCTCCCAGGTGGATTACATCAACGCGCACGGTACCAGCACCGAGCTCAACGACGCCTCCGAAACCGCGGCGATCAAGGAAGTCTTCGGGGAGCACGCGCGGCGCGTGAAGATCAGTGCGACGAAGTCGATGGTCGGCCATCTTCTCGGCGCGGCGGCGGCCGTCGAATTGATCGCCTGCGTGCTGTCCATCCGCGACGGGAAGATTCATCCGACGATCAACCAGGAGTTTCCCGACCCCATGTGCGATCTGGACTACGTGCCGAACAAGGCGGTGGAACGCGAGGTCAACGTCGCTCTGTCGAACTCCTTCGGATTCGGAGGTCACAACTGTTCGCTCATTGTGAAACGCTACGTCGACGGTGACCAGCGTCTGTCTCCATGACGATTCCTAGCTTTTCTTTCCTGCGCAAGTTCAAGAACACGCTTTTCGGCGCTCGGGAGGCTCGCGTCGATGAGAAGACGCTGCCCGAGCTCGAGTCCCTTCTCGGCTACAAATTCAACGATCGCTCGCTGCTCGTGGGAGCATTGAGGCACCGTTCCTACTCCATCGACAATCGGACCGATTCGAACGGGGGCACGTCGAACGAACGGATGGAATTCCTGGGAGACTCGGTCTTGTCGCTCGTCGTCAACGAGTATCTCTACACCCGATACACGACGAAAAGAGAAGGCGAGCTCACCAAGATGAAATCGGTCATCGTGAGCAAGTCGATCCTCGCACACTTCGCCAAGCAGCACGGGCTCGGGGCCTTTATCCTGATGAGCGAGCACGCCCAAAAGGCGGGGGTCGACGAGACGGACAGCGTGCTCGCCGACACGTTCGAGGCGATCTTCGGAGCCGTTTTTCTCGATGGGGGGTTCGAGGCGGGGCGGGGGTGCATACGACGGCTCCTTCTCCCCGACGTGAGAGGGATATTCTCCAGCGATCAGAACATCAACTACAAGAGCCTCCTCCAGGAGTACATCCAGGCCCTCCACAAGGTCCCACCGCGGTATCGGGTGTCCTCGACGACGGGACCCGAACATCAAAAAGAGTTCGCCGTCGAAGTAAGCGTCCAAGGCCGCGTGATCGCGACCGGGGGTGGGAAGTCCAAGAAGGTCGCCGAGCAGGAGGCGGCGAGGTCCGCGTACAAGAGACTACTCAACGCCGACGGTATCGTCGACGAGCCTTAGACGAGGCCACGGCGCCACTTCCGGCGCCCCTCGCGAACGGACGGCACAATTCCTGCTGGCGGACGTGTATCATGGGGAGACCGGAGATAAAAGTAGCGAGACACCGCTTTGTGTACGGCGGGGACGCCGAACCGCTCTGCCGCGAATGCCAGCTTCCGTGCCGCTTGGACGAGACGAGCGTCGATTGCTTCAGAAGATTCTTTCTCCAGGGACTCCTCCGGTGCACCTACTTCGTACACGGGTACTGCTTTCTCACGGACAAACCGGGGTGCGTGTTCGACAACGGGGGGGAGCACGACATCTACTGGTCGAGCCTCCTCAATCAGTACTACCACGACGTCGAGAACATCGAGTCGAAGGACCCGGACTTCGTCAAACACGTTCGCGAGCTCGAACGGCTCATAGCCGACGAGCTCGCGGCGCGCCGCCTGTCTCTGTGCAGGTATCTCGAGGAACAGTATCAACGGGTGATGGAGACGGGCGGAGGGCTGAGCGAAGACACCCTTGGCAAGCTCGACGACGCGTACCTTGCGCTCCTGAGCGGGACGTCGCGAAAAAAGTAACGGCTCGAGACCGGAGCGCGCCTCGCCCACGCGACCCCTGGAGTAAAACCCCGCCATCCGCGCCGGGAGACTAGAACCGGTAGGAACCGGTGACAACGACCTTCTGCACGGTCCGCTCGTCCACGAGCGTGGGGATGGACCTTTTCCCCGTCTGGTACTCGTACGACGCGTCCAACATGAACACTCCGTTGAGGAGCAACCCGGCGCCGGCCGCGTATGTCTGTCTCTCCGTGTCGATGTCCGCCTCCTGGAGGTCCGCCCCGGTGATACGATCCGCCTGGAGACGCTCGAGGGCGTAGGGGGTGAGGGCGTACCCCGCGCGAACCCGAAGAGGGGTGTTCGGGACTAGCAATTCAGCCCCGATGCGGAGATCCAGCACCGACCGGAAAACCGACTGGAGGTTCTCATCCTTCAAACGGACATCGTTCGCCTTCGCCTGTTCCCAGTCCGAGTAGCCGGCGTCGATGTCCACGACGAGATTCGGCAGCGTAAAGCTCGCGCCCATGTCGAACCGGAAGGGAATCGTGTATTGCGAGTCGATGATGAACTGGTCCTCGTAGAACTCGTCCTGGTCGTTGAAGAAATAGTAACCCCTCTGCTCAATGGCGCCGCCCTCGAGGTCGATGGGGATTGGAGTCGTGACGGCGAACCCAAAGTGCAAGAGCCGGTGTGGATGATACTGGATCCCCAGGACCATTCCGTACCCGTCGAGGTCCACCTCGGCGTCGTCGACCAACGTCTCCGTCTCGAGGTCGCCGGTTTGCAGCGGGCTCGGGTAATCGACGTTGAACTGCGTGAGGGCGTTGATCGTTCCGTCCATCAAGAAGCCGGTCAAACCGAGGGAAATCAGCGGGGATATGTCGTAACCGACTCCGACGGCGTAGCTGTACGCGGACCCGGACTGCTGGAGCAGATATCTGTCGAAGGTATCCGTGGCCGAATTGTAGCCGTCGTTGAGGAGGTCGAGCTCGCTCGACAACATGCGCTGCACGCCGCCGGCTACGACGAAACTCCCCCGATAAGTGGGCACGGGGTAAGCGGCGGCGACGGCGTCCAACGTCGTCGTCGAGAAGTGGGTCGGGCCCGAGTTTCCGTAGAAGACGTTATTGAAGTCGCCCACGGAGCTCTGAAATCCGATCGAGAAATCGATGCGGCGCACCCGGGCGAGCCCCGCGGGGTTATAGAAGAGCGCGTACGCGTCGTCACCCGCCGAGGTGTAGGCCCCGGCCATACCCGCCGCCCTGGCGCCGGCGGCGAGCCTCTCGGTAAAGCCGAGATCCTCCATGGTGACGGCTTCGTTGATGTCCTGAGCGGCAAGAGGAGAAAAACCAAAAACCAACCAGAGAACGCAGGCGGCCGACACCCGGACAAAACGCGGCGCGGACCGGCGGGCGAACCCTCTCGTGAGGGCCGGCCGCTCACCCATCTTCTTTCCCCTTGTTGCTCTTCGGCCTGACGGGCCGGTCTTTGTCCTTGTTCTTCTCCGAGTCTGGTTTGTCATCGTTCTCCCCCTTTCCCTTGTCGTCGGGATCCTTGACGCGCACGTCGCCACCGATTGCCTTCGGCCCAGGGGGAGGAGCGACCGTTCCGCCCACGACCGGATTATTGGGATCCTTTTCGGAACCGGGTCTTACGCCCCGAAGGGCCGAGGCCCCTCCACCGGGGCCGGACGGCACGAAGAACCAGTAGTGTTCCCACCACCAGGGGTATTCGTACCAATCCCCGTCTTCCGGCGGATAAACGGGGTGCCGTGGGGCATGAACATAGCTGAGTATTTCGTCCTCGCTGTGGCAGGACGTGCACCGGCTGTCCAGGGTCTCCTCGTACCCGGTTCTGTCGATCGTGGGGTGCTTCAGAAGGGTATAGCACGCCGGCGTGGCCAATGAGGTCACGATCACCAAAAACAATCCGATTCGAAATCTTCTCGCTGTCATGGTGGTGCGTTCCAGTTATATTATACATCCGGTTGCGCGGAAAGGCAACTCAGCGCAATTCCGATGCCGAAAAGGCGATGGTTCGGCCGGGCGGGCGGAGGTCCGCTCGACCCCGCCGAGGCCTCTGCACCCCGGGGAAGTGGAATACATGTATACCATGAGATCGAATACAGTGATTTTACTGTCGTTACTGGCCGCCATGTTTTTTTCGAAGGTGATCGCGCCGGGCTCCGCGCTAGCCGACGTGCCGCCGAAAACGTCCGACTCTCCGGCGCCGGAAACGGACGCCGACGCGTTCGCCGAATACACCGTGGGCGTTTTTCTCCTGGAGAGCGGATCCGCGCAGGCGGCGATCCCTCACCTCGAAACGGCGTGGGAGAAGAGCTCGCACGACGAGACCATAGGCGGGAAGCTCGCCGAGGCGTATTTCGGGATCGGGGAGCTTGCGAAGTGCGAGATGGTCGTGGACGTTCTACTGGAGCATAGCGAGGGCAACCACGACGCGCTGTTGCTCAAAGCTAAGATTGCCTACATGAGATCGGAGAAAGATGAAGCCCGTGGCTACCTCGAGAAGCTCGAGGCCGCCGGCGGGAGTTCTTTCGAGGTCCAGCGGATTCTGGCTGCGGTCTACACCGAGCTGGGGATGACGGACAAAGCGATCGCCGCGTACGCCACGGCGATCAAGATGGAACCCGAACACCCGCTCGTCCAGTACCAGTACGGGACGCTCCTTCGGGAATCCGGTCGGACGGCGGAGGCCGAGGAAGCCCTCTCGGAGGCGGTTCGGCTAAAGCCGGACTTCTCCGAAGCGGCGGTCGGGCTCGCCGAGATCATCGTCGAACGTGGCGGGCACGCGGAGGCCGAGTCGGTCCTTGTCCGATCGCTCGAGGCTGATCCGGGGAACTATCGCGCGCTCGAGATCGTCACCAATCTGTACATCGATCAAGGGCAGCCGGACAAGGCGATACGGCTTCTCGAGGAGCAAAACCGACGATCGCCGCTCCCGAACGAAGGTCTCCTCCTCCTCGGACGGCTCTACTACGAGGTCAAGGACTACGATGAGGCCCTGAACATTTTCGAGGGGATGTTCGAGGCGGGAAACGCCACGCCCGATCTGGCCCGGGTGCTCGGCGAGATATCCTCCAGGGCGGGAAAAACGGATAAGGCGCTCCGGTATTACCGCGAAGCGATCCGGTTGGGGCCCGGAGATTTCCGGAACAACCTCGCGATGTTCTTCAGCGCCTCGCCGACCTTTACCCCGGAGGAATCCCAACGGATCAAGATCTCCGCCGAGGAGTCGGCGAAGTGCTTGAGCGAAGCGGCGCGGCTGGTGCCGTCGGCGGACTTCGACGGTCTCTATCTCGTGGGGATTTCCTATCAGAGCGTGGACTCGCTCGAGACCGCGCTCGAGTTCCTCTCGCGCGGGGCCGAAATTAGACCGGGCGACGAACGGGTGGTCCTCAATGCGGCGAGCGTGCTCGAGAAACTGAAACGGTACGAGGAAGCCGAGCGGTACATCGCCTCGCTCCACGAACGGCAGCCGGATGATCCGACGACCTGCAACTTCTACGGATACCTTCTCGCGCTCAGGGGCAAGGACCTCGACCGAGCGGAGGAGCTTGTCCGCAAGGCTCTGGAGAGCGAACCGCAGAACGGCTACTACATGGACAGCCTCGGTTGGGTGTTTTTCATGCGGGGAGATTATCCCCGCGCGATCGAAGAGCTCGAGAAGGCGGCGGCGATCGCCGGGAACGATCCGGTGATTCTCGAGCATCTCGGGGACGCGTACAGCGCGGTGGGCAAGTACCGCGAGGCGCTCGGCGCCTACGAGAAATCGAAGTCGATCGAGAAGAAGAACACCGGGGAGATCGAGCGCAAGATCGATGAGACAAAAAAGAAAGCCCGTGGGAAATAACCCGCACTCCCGAGCCCGGCGCTCGGCGGCGGCAGTCGCGGCGGTGTGTGCCGCGGTCTTTGTGGTTTCCTGCGCCACGACCCGGCCGCGCCCGACGGAAGCGTCGGGTTGCGCGGTCCTCGATTCTCTCCTCGGTTCGTCGGGTCTCGGAGCCCCGGTTTCGATCGCCGGCCACGCGACGGTGGACGCAAACCAGTTCCGAATGAGAGGGAAAATTCTGCTGGAGGCGCGCGGCCCGAGCGACATCGTTTTCGAGTTCACGAGCACTCTTCTCTTCGGTCAGAACCGCGAGGACTTTGTGTTCTCCCTCTCGTCGGACACCCTCCGCATTGTTGACCGGGAACGCGGCGCGTTCTTCGAGGGGGAGGACGCGGTGCGGTTTCTCGCGGAATCGCTCGAGGCCGATTTCGACGTTCCCCAGACGCTAGAGCTTGCGTTCGGATCCCACCCTCCGTGCGGCGAACTGTCGGAGGTTCGTTACGACGTGGAATCGTCCGGCGAAGTAGTCTGTCGGGGCACGCGCTTCGACAAGCCGTTCCGGGCCGTTTTCGGCCGGGAACACGGGCGTCTCGAGGAGGTCGATTGGCCGGTCCGCTCGGTCCGCTACGGGGGTGACCGCCTCCACGTGGATTACGAGTGGCGGACCGGCGGCGGGGGACAGACGCTCTCCGGGGTTGTCCTGTGGCTCGAGGGGCGCGAGTGGCGGTGCAAGATCCGCTCGTCCGAGGCCGGGTGATTTCCTCCGCTCCGGTCCCTGGCGGCGGTCTCCGGACGGGAACTTCCACCGCGGACGGAGTGTACAAACTCACGGCGAAAGGGAAAGCGTGCACGCCGATACGCTCAAAGAGAGAGCCAGACTGAGCGCGCTCAGCGATGAGGATCTCGTGCTCAAGGTCCAGACGGGGGAGTCCGTCTGCTTCGACATCCTTGTCGACCGATATAAGGTACGTCTTTACAACTACTTGCTCAGGCTGGTCCGAAATGAGGATGAGGCCGAGGAGATCGCCCAGGAGACGTTTGTCAAGGCCTTCATCCACGCGGACAAGTACAAGACCATCGCGAGGTTTTCGACTTGGCTCTATACGATCGCGACCAACCTCGTGCGCAACAGGTTCCGCGCCAAGAGGCGCTCACCGAGGTTCGTGTCCATGTGGAGCCGTGGGGCCGATGGGGAGGAAGAGATACCGGCGGTCGAGCTGGTCGACTCGGCGAGGCAGCCGGACGCCCAGTTCAACGATAAGGAACTGAGCAAGCTCATCGACGATGCGATAGCCAAGATTCCGGAAAAGTACCGGGCGAGCTTCGTGCTGAGGGAGATCAACCAGCTGAGCTACGAAGAAATCGCGGCGGTGACCGGGCTCAAACTGGGGACGGTGCGATCCCGCATCAACCGGGCGAGGCACTGCTTCCGGCGAGCGATCGAGCCGGTGCTGGAGAGAGGAATCGACTTCTAGGAGGAACGGACAGATGAGATGCCGTCAGGCGGAGAAGCTGATATTCGACTACATCGACGGAGCGGTCTCGGAATCCGACCGATTGGGACTGGAACGCCATCTGGGCGAATGCCGGACGTGTGAGGCGACCGCGTCGTCGCTCGCGAAGAGTCTCGATTTGCTCCACCGTCTTCCCAAAGGGGAGCCCAGTGAGAATTTCAACTGGAAGTTGAGGCTCCGGCTGGCGCAAGAGAGGAATACGTGGCGCGAAAGCCTCGGATCCGAACGCTTGTGGCGGGGGGCTTGGCGCTCGAGGTTCGCGCTGGGCGCTTTCTCCGCTTTCGCCGTGGTGCTCGCTGCGGGGTTCGTCTTTCTAAAATTCTCCCCTGACGCCGGTCTCGTCTCGCGGGGGTTCGATTTAGGGCCGGAGGCGGCACCGGGGATGGGGACCGTCGCCGAGACGGGCCGGACCGGCGCTCTGAGCGATCGGCACGATCCGCTCGAGGTTCGCAGTTTCGGCGGGTTCGGTCCGCGTTCCGTCTCGACCGACGCTCCGTCCGGGCTCGGGCTCGGCTGGGTCGACGGGGGCGCGATGTTGGGGGCCGATTCGCTCGCGTTTCGCTCGATCGGATCGAGACGGGACTATCAGCGGATCCGCCAACTCGAACAACAGATCGAAATTCTCCACAAGGAGTTGGAGAATTGTAACCTCGAACGCCGCGAGTAACCTCGTCGCGAGATTCGAAAATCGGCACGGATATGGCGAAATCGCACGGGGAGCCGTGCGATTTTTCTTTGCGTTCGATTTTCCAGCGACCTAGAATCGGGACGGCAATGCGGATGCTGTTCGGATATCGACTCTTGTTGCTCATCGTGTCGACGATCGCCGGCGGCGGATTCCCGGTGAGAGACGGCCGCGCGGCGAGCACGTACTCCGAAGTGCTCCTCGTCGCGGAAGAAGGGGAGCAGGACGGCGCCGGACGCGCCCTCGCGACCCGGCTCGCGCGAATAATCGATTACTACATCGGCGAGGAGCGGGCGTTCGATGTCAGGATCATCCGGGCGTCCGACATGGATCGGAGACCGGAGGCGAAAAACGTGGTGGTCTGCGGGGTCGCCGCCCCTTCGACGTCCGTGGGCCGGTACATAACGGAACTCATCGGGACCGAGGCGGTCAAACAGGTCCGAGCCGAGAGGTCCGCGGTGTTTAAGAAGGAGAATCTCCCGGGCCCCGATCAGCTCACGGTTGTGGTGACGGCATCCTCGGTCACGGATCTCATGAGTGTCATTGGCTCGCGCGGAGATGAAATCGTGGAGATCATCGAGACGAGCTGTCGCGAACGTCTCCGGCGGTATTTAGTGGATCACAAGGACGAACCGCTGTCGCGGAGACTCCACGAGACCTACGGGTTTTCGGTGGAGGTGCCGAAGCCGTACAAGGTGCTCTCCGAGGATAACGATCCGCCGGGGGTCCAACTCCTTTGCGAGGGGCCCGCGCGTCTGCTCGGTGTGTTCTGGCTCGATTGGAGCCGCCCGCCGGCGCTGGCCGATTCGACACTGCTCTTCGACGCGAGGGCCGCCTACGTGTGGAAGCAGTACGACGGCGACGCGATGGATTCCACGCGCGTCGCGTACCGCCTCACTCGTCTCGGGAGCTACACCGCCGTCGAATTGGCGGGATACTGGAGCAATTCTCGATCGATCGCCGGGGGTTTCTACCGGACTTTTTTTGTTTACGAGGAGAAAGAGAAGCTTTTGTGGGCGGTCGATCTTCTCGTGTTCGCCCCGGGGCTCCCCAAGCACCCCCTTTTCCGCGAGCTCCACGCGATCGCCGAGACGTTCAGATACGACTGAATGGTCCCGCGCGCCGCGTGCAATCCGCGGAGCGGGAACTTGGCACGGTAAGTGCATCATTTGCAGTGAATTGCAGTGCGAGGCGGATTCCGCGGTACGGTGATAGTGGCGGGCTAATGCCCGAAAAATCAACGGGCTACCCGGTCGGGTCCCACGGTCGTTCGTGCAAATGGGAAGCCGGTGGTCCACAGGGGCGATTTTGACCGGCGATCGGCAAAAAAGGGACCGCCTGCGCGCCGCCGGGTTTCAGGAGCCTGTTTTCTTATGAGAAAGATTCGGGAAGATCAGGAAGCGCACAACCTCGACGAACTCTTCGAGAGGTATCGTCAATCCCCCGAGAGCTACGCGTTCGTCCCCTTGGCGGACGCGTGCCGCAAGATGGGGCGAATCGACGAGGCGCTCGAAATCTGTGAATCCGGAGTCAAACGCCACCCCGGCTATCCGAGCGGACATGTAGTCAAGGGCAAGTGCCTCTTCGATCGAGGGAACCGTGCGGGGGCGCGGGAAGCGTTCGAACGCGTTCTTCTTCTCGACGAGCACAACCTCGTCGCGCTGAAGTATCTCGGAATGATAGAGGCGGACGACGGCAACCTCGGTGTCGCCGAAAAGCATCTCCAGCAGATTCTCTCTCTCGATCCCGAGAACAAAGAGATCAAAGCGATCCTCAGTCTCGTCGAAGAACAGGAGCAAATCGACCGCGCAACCGAGGAGCCGATCGCGACCATGGAGGCGGTGGACGAGATCCTCGCCGACGTCGCGCCGCCCCGGGAGGCGGAGGGAGACCAGCCCGATGACGCCGCCCCCTCGCTCTCGATCGCGGGAGATATCCCCTCCACCGCAGGCTCGGCGGTCCGAGGCGATGACGTGGAGACATCCGACGAACTCGCCTCCGTCACACTCGCCGACATCTTTGCATCCCAGGGGTACACGTCCAAAGCCGCGAAGATCTACGGCGAGGTTCTCCGGAAGCAGCCGTCGAACGATATGGTCCGCGCGAGGCTCCAGGGACTAACCGGCGGGTCGGTTGATGTCGCAGAGCCGACGGACACCGATAAACCGGTGGACACCGGCAAACCGGCGGAGAAACCGGGATCCGAAGACCCCTCCCGGCTCCCCGAGATCGGAGAGAATAACCCGCCGCCGGGCGAAGCGCTCGGCGTGGAAAACATGGACCAACCCCTTTCCGAGGGGTTTAGTGCCCCTCAGGGCGAGCCGGAACCCGCGCTCGGCCCTCCGGCGGCCGCTGCGGCAAGACGGCGTCCTGAAATCGCCGAGAAGGACAGTCTCAATCACTTCCGGCACTGGCTGACCAAGCTCTACAAGTAGCCCTCGAAAACCTCTATCGTCACTCGTTTTCCATTGCGCATGTCCCCGCCGGTTATTTACCATCTGGGCTTCGTCCCCATGAACCGCTCTCCAGAAGCGGAGGGAGGGCGGGCTATTTTGTAAAAAGGAGACTGGCCGATGGCCGACACGAGTGATTTTCGCAACGGCATGATTTTCATGATGGATCGCCAGTATTGGACCATCGTCGAGTTCCAGCACGTCAAACCGGGAAAGGGGGGCGCGTTCGTCCGGACGAAGCTGAAGAACCTCATCAGCGGTCAGGTCAAGGAAATCACCTTCCGGGCCGGTGAACGCGTGGATGAGGTGAGGGTCGAGAAGCGCCCCTACCAGTATCTCTACTCGAGCGGCGAGATCTACTACATGATGGACAAGACGACTTTCGACCAGATTCCCATCGAGGAATCGATGATCGAGGACGTCAGGGGCTATCTCAAGGAAAACGTCAACGTCGATATCTACCTGGACGGAGAAACCCCGTTGCTCGTCGAGCTGCCCAACTTCGTCGAGCTCGCCGTCGCGTCCGCGGAGCCGGGCGTCCGTGGGGACACCGCCCAGGGGGGGGCGAAAGCGGCGACTCTGGAGACGGGGTTGGTGGTCCAGGTGCCGCTGTTCGTCGAGGCCGGGGATGTGATCCGTATCGATACCAGAAACGGTAGATACGTCACGCGCGTCTAGGCGACGCGTCGATGAGGAGAACGTCATGCGCAAAGAGGAGATCGTCAGCCTGATCCGCCTGGTAGAGGAGAGCAAGATCAACGAGCTCGAGATCTGCGAAGGGAGGCGGAAGATACGGATTTCGAAAGGGCATTCGAACTCCGGCGCGCTCCACGAGGGGGCCGTCCAGGTCGTCCAGAGAGTTGTCGAAGTTCCGGCCGAACCCGCCCCGGCCGCGGCCGCCAAGCTGGCATCAAACTTGAAAGAGATCACCTCGCCCATGGTAGGCACCTTTTACCGGGCCCCCGCGCCCGACGTGGACCCCTTCACGGACGTCGGCCAGACCGTCGAGGTCGGTCAGACGGTGTGTATCGTCGAGGCGATGAAGCTCATGAACGAGATCGGGTCCGATCTCCGGGGGGTCGTCCGGCAGGTGCTAGTTGAGAACGGCCAGGCCATAGAGTTCGGCCAGCCGTTGTTTCTCATTGAATTTGCGTAAGTTACCAGGAAGGTGATCGATGAGGATCAAGGAACTGCTGGAGCAGATGGTCCAGCTCGGTGCCTCGGACCTCCACATCAAGGCGGGGATCCCAGCAACGGTCAGAGTTCACGGCAAGCTGCAGCGGCTCAACCACCCCGCCCCGTCCCCAAAGGACATGGAGGAGACGGCTCGGCAGATTCTCACCGGCACCCAGCGCGAAAAATTCGAAAAAACCCGCGAAATCGATTTTGCATTCGGCGTGACCGGTCTTGCACGGTTCCGCGCGAACTTCTACGTCCAGCGCAACACCATCGCGATGGTGTTCCGCCACGTACCGGTGACGATCCGCTCGGTCGACGAGCTCAATCTCCCTCCCGTGATCGCCGAACTCGCCCTACAACCCAGAGGGATGATCCTCGTCACGGGCACCGTGGGAAGCGGAAAATCCACGACGCTCGCCGCGATGGTCAAGACGATCAATCAGAATCTTAATGCCTCGATCATCACGGTCGAAGACCCCATCGAGTTCCTCCACAGGGACGAGCGGAGTATCGTCAACCAGCGCGAGGTGGGGAGCGATACCGCGTCATACCACGAAGCGCTCCGTCACATCCTGCGTCAGGATCCCGACGCGATTCTCATTGGGGAGATCCGCGATCGGGAGACGATGGAGATCGCGCTCAAGGCGGCCGACACCGGTCACCTCGTGTTCAGCACTCTCCACACGACGGACGCCACCCAAACGGTCAACCGCGTGATAACGTTCTTCCCTCCGCATCAGCACCAGGAGATCCGCTACCTTCTAGCGGCGACCGTTCAGGCCGTGATCTGCCAGCGGCTTCTCCCACGCGCCGACGGGAGCGGGATGGTCCCGGCGGTCGAGGTGATGGTGACGACGGGGACGATCCGCGACTGCATCATCAACCCCGAGAAGACGCCGCTCATAGTCCAGTACATCCGCGAAGGCGTCGTCCAGCACAAGATGCAGGCGTTCGACCAGTCTCTGATGGATCTCTACCTGAAGGGAATGGTCACGCTCGACGACGCGCTCCGCGCCAGCACGAACCCGCACGAGCTGATGATGAGACTCAAGGGGATCCACGCGACTTCGGACAAGACGTGGGACAGTTTCGAAGGAGCGCAAAAGGAGCCCACCACCGCCGGGTAAATCGAGTGTTCCCAACCCCGGGGGCGTGTGCTACCTTTTCCCGCATGTTCAGCAAGATCCTGATCGCCAATCGCGGGGAGATTGCGCTGCGCGTCATGCGGGCCTGCAAGGAAATGGGGATCGCCACGGTCGCCGTCCACAGCCGGGCCGACGGCAAAGCCCTCCACGTCAAGTTCGCCGACGAGGCGATCTGCATAGGCGAGAACCCCGCCTCCGAGAGCTATCTCAACTTCAACCGGATCCTCGCCGCCGCCGAGATCACCGGCGCGGACGCCATCCACCCCGGCTACGGCTTTCTGTCCGAGAACCCCGGTTTCGCCGAGATGTGCGAGAGCAGCAACTTCGTGTGGATCGGTCCGGCGCCGGCGGCGATCTCGCAGATGGGGAACAAATCGCTCGCGAAAAAGCTCATGGCGGGATGCGGCGTCCCCGTGATCCCGGGCTCGGACGGTCCGGTGGCCACCGAGGAACTCGCCATCGCCGAAGCGGAGCGGATCGGATACCCGGTGATGATCAAAGCGGCGTCCGGCGGGGGAGGCAAGGGGATGCGCGTGGCGGAAAAAGAGGAAGCGCTCCGCACCAATCTTCTCATCGCGCGGGCGGAGGCCGAAGCGAGTTTCGGCGATCCTTCGGTTTACATCGAACGTTATCTCGAGCGCCCGCGGCACATCGAGGTACAGCTCATCGGTGACCGTCACGGCAACGTGCTCCATCTCGGGGAACGCGACTGCTCGATTCAGCGGAGGCACCAGAAACTTATCGAGGAGTCCCCGTGCGTGGCCCTCAGCGCGCCCCTACGCGACAAGCTGCTCGACGCCGCCAGGATGGGGGCGCGGACCATCGGTTATCACTCCGTCGGGACGATGGAATTCCTCGTCGAGGGCGACGAGTTTTTCTTTATGGAGATGAACACGCGGATTCAGGTCGAACACGCCGTGACCGAAATGGTAACGGGCCGTGATCTCATCAAGGAGCAGATCTCGGTCGCGTTCGGCAACGAACTTTCGTTCGCGCAGGACGAAATCGAGTTTCGCGGGCACGCGATCGAGTGCCGTGTGAACGCCGAGAATCCGGCGCAGGATTTCGCGCCGTCCCCCGGTGTCGTGACGTTTTTCCACCTCCCCGGCGGAACGGGTGTGAGAGTGGACTCGCACGTGTACCAGGGCTTCGAAATCTCCCCATTCTACGATTCGATGATCGCCAAGATCGTCTGCCACGCGCTCACGCGCGACGAGGCGATCGCCCGGATGCGGCGCGCTCTGGACGAGTGCGTGATCGAGGGGGTCAACACGACGCTCTCGTTTCAGGAGGCGATTCTTCGCGACGAGAGGTTTCTCAAGGCCGATCTGAGCACGAGGTTCCTCGACGACTTCGTATGGGCGGCCAAAAAATAGATGGCACACCCATCGATTGGTGTTAGAATCCGCACCGGGCCGACACCCGCCCTATGACATGGATCGCAAGCTAAAGTATTTCTTCGTCATAGCGCTCTTCGCGCTCGCCGCGTTTCTAGCTGTGGCGTTCGTCACCGCACGGCCGGAGGACTGGCCGTTTCTCACCGGCTCCTGGTGGCGGTCCGTTCGCAATCTGTCGGGTCCGATCGGATCGCTCGTCGCATTCGCCTGTTTCGGGCTCCTCGGCAAGCTCTTCGCGTGGTTTTTCCCTCTCGCCATGGCGTCGATCGCCGGCGGGATTCCCTCGCGGCGCGGGAGGATCGTGGGCCGCCTCGTGCTCAAGACCGCCGTCATCGTGGTGCTCCTGAACGCTCTTTTCGCGCGCATGGTAATTACCCGCGGGTCCGATGTGTGGAGCGGGCTCGTGGGCCGAGAGCTGATATCGGGGCTCACCGCCTTGCTCGGCCGCTTTGGCGGGACGATCGTTCTCATCGCGTGCCTCTTGCTGATCCTCTGGAAAGAAGTCCGTTTTCTCGTGCGGCACGGCGGGGCGACGGCGAGAAAAACTCCGTTCTCGTGGCAGTCGGTCGGGCGCCTGTCGTGGACGGCCGTGAGATTCCTCGGTGGATTCATCTGGAAGGGAATCGTTCTCTTGTGGTCCGGGGCCCGCTCCGGTCTCGCGCGGATGTTCACCGCGCGGCGAGAGCCGCGCTCGGAGCCCCAAGCGAAAACGATCGAAACCCCCGCTCATCCGGTCATTCCGGGTAGTCCCGGGCGGACCGCCGTCGAACCCGTTTCCGTCGCGATCGAAGCGGGACCGTCAAAGCTTCCCACGCCCCGGTCAGCACCGAGACGTCCCGCCGCCAAACCGGCCGCGCCGTTTCCGGAGAAAACGATTCCGATAGAGGAGGCGGTTCTTCCTCAGCTCACGATGCTGAAACCGGGCGGCGTGAGTCGGTCCGGGGTCTCCGCGGAGAAGATGAAGGGGTGGAGCGAGGTGCTCGAGGCTAAGCTCGCGAATTACGGGATCGAGGGGCACGTCACCGCGGTCAACCAGGGCCCCCAGGTGACGACTTTCGAATTCGAACCCGCCCCCGGGGTCAAGATCAGGGAGATCGTGAGCCGCGCGGACGATCTCGCGCTCGCGATGAAGGCGTTTAGTCTGAGGCTGATCGCGCCGATTCCGGGACGCGCCGTAGTGGGGATCGAGATCCCCAACCCCGACCAGGAAGTCGTCTATCTACTCGACATCCTCAAGGAGATTCCGGATCGGTTGAGGCTCAGCGGCATCATGATCGCCCTCGGCGTGGACGTGACGGGGCACCCGTTCTTTATGAATCTTTGCAGCGCCCCGCATCTGCTCCTGGCGGGGACCACCGGGTCCGGGAAGAGCGTGTCGCTAAACTGTTTTCTCGCGAGCATCCTCTTCCAGTACCGGCCGGACGACCTGCGGCTGCTTCTCGTCGATCCAAAAATGGTGGAGATGAGCGCGTACAACGGGATACCGCACCTGCTCCACCCCGTGATCACGGATCCGCGCGACGCGGTCCGCGTGTTTACGTATCTGATCGGCGAGATGGAAAAGAGAAACGAACTGCTTCGGAGCAACGGTGTAAAGAACATAGAGAGCTACAACTCTAAGATCGCCCTTCGCAAGACCGCGCCCGAGGCGACCGAGGGGAAAATCGAAGGGAAGCTCCCGTACATCGTCCTCGTGGTCGACGAGCTGGGCGACCTCGTGCTTACCAAGGGAGCCGACATCGAATCGCTTCTTTCCCGGCTTTCGAACATGGCGCGGGCCGTGGGGATCCACATGATCGTCGCGACCCAACGGCCCTCCGTCGACGTCATCGTCGGCAAGACCAAGGCGAATTTTCCGACGAGGATCGCGTTTCGCGTGGCGAGCAAGGTTGATTCGCGAACGATTCTCGACTGCGTGGGCGCGGAGAAGCTTCTCGGAAAGGGAGACCTCCTGCTCACGGACGCGAAACACCCCGAACCGCTCCGTCTCCACGGGGCGTGGATCGCGGAGGACGAAGTCGAGAGGCTCGTGAACCACTGGAAGCAGTACAAGTTCGAACAGTCGCACATCGATCTCTCGGCGGACCGGCCCGGCGTCTTCGTCGAGGGTGAAACCGACGCGCTGTTTGAGGACGCCAGAGAGATCATCATGCGGTACCGGCAGGGATCCACGTCGCTTCTCCAACGGAAGCTCCACATCGGCTACGCCAGGGCGGCAAGACTCCTCGATCAGATGGAACAAGCGGGGATCGTCGGCCCGCCCGACGGGAGCAAGCCCCGGGAAGTCCTCGTCAAAGAAGAGGCGGAGGTCGGCTATCCGCTGGACGAAAAATCGATCTAGAGTCGCTCCCCCCCGTCGTTTCCACGCCATGAAAACCTACATCGTCAGCATGGGCTGCCCTAAGAACACGGTGGACACCGAGGCCGCGATCGGGCTGCTCCAAAGCGCCGGGTGTACGATCGTGGGAGACCCCGAAGAGGCCGAGCTCTTGATCGTGAACGCGTGTTCGTTCCTCGACTCCGCGTGGCGTGAGACCGTCGAGGAGGTCGAGCACCTCACTCACGTAAAGCAAGCCGCTCCGACGGCAAAGAAGCTCGTGCTCATGGGGTGCCTCCCTCTTCACAAAAAGGAGGGTTGGCGAGATTCCCTCCCCGGGGTCGATCGGTTCGTACCTTCGGGCGGACACTCGCTTCTCCCGTCGATCGTCGACTCGCTCCGAAAGGGTAGAGACGACAGTGGGTGGGTCGAATCCAAAGGTCTCGATCGGTTCGCCGGTTTCGAGAGCCGGGTTCGCACGACTCCCAACCATATCGCTTACGTTAAGATCGCCGAGGGGTGCAGCCGGACTTGCACCTTCTGCGCGATCCCTAGGATCAGGGGGGAGATGGTGTCGAGGACCATCGAGGCGATCGTCCGTGAAGTGAAGACGCTCAGGGGCGAGGGGGTGAGAGAGGTCTCGCTTCTCGCCCAGGACATCACGTCCTACCGGGACGGACACCGACGGCTCCCCGATCTCGTGGACGCGATCGTCGGGACGGGCGTCGAGTGGGTCCGCCTGTTCTACGTCCACCCGGGTTCCCTCACCGTCGATCTCGCTAGACGGTTTTTCGAACACCCTTCGGTGTGCCGTTATCTCGAGGTCCCCGTTCAACACGCGTCGGACCGTATGCTCCGGCTTATGGGAAGACAACACACCCGGGCGCATCTCGACCGCGTTCTCGGTGGAATACGGGAGGAATTTCCCGACGCGGTCGTTCGCAGCGAGGTGATCGTCGGTTTCCCCGGCGAGAGCGACGAGGACTTCTCCGAGCTCAAGTCGTTTATCGAATCCGTCCGGTTCGCCTCCCTCGGAGTATTCGTCTACTCGGCGGAGGAAGGGACAGCGGCGGCGACGCGCGAAGAAAAGGTCGTCGCCGCGGTGTGCTCGGAGAGAGCCGCCGAGATCGCCGATATACAGAATTCCATCACCTTCGGACTTCTATCGAGCGAGAGGGGCAGACGGCAACGGGTACTCGTCGACCGCCGGATCGAAAAGGAACCGGGGGCACGCGCTGGGTTTTCGCACGCCGGCCGCTACTACGGTCAGGCGTACGAGATCGACGGCGAGGTATATCTCAAGGGACGAGGTCTCGCGGAAGGCGACTTTGTCATGGCGAGAATTACGGACGCGGACGCGTTCGATCTCGAAGCCGAGGTGGACGAGCCGCAAAGCCCTTGACCCCGCCGGGTCGATCCGGTATCTATAAGAGATTCTCTGCACAGGAGGAAGGATGCTCAACTACACGCGTGCCGCGGTTTCGGCGTGTCTGGTCGCCCTCTTGGGGGCGCTCGCTCCGGGCGCCAGGGCGGACGGCGGGGTGAAGACCAACTTCGAAGTGATGCAAGCCGTGATCGGGGAGGTCTGCGGTGAACTCGTTTCGGGGATCCCCGCCGACCTACCGACGCGCGAAATCCGGCTGGCTCCTTTCGGCAGGGACGAACGGTACGAAATGATCGCGAACGTCCTGACCAGGACGCTTGCGGACAAGGGGTACCAGGTTTACCTGTTCGCCGCGGCCGCCGGGGGCGACTCGACGACGGCTCCCGATACCACCTCCGTGGCGAAAAGCAAGACGGGGATGATGCTCGAGTTTCAGACGATCGAATTCAGTCTCCGTTATCCGAAGATCTACCGTTCCTTCCTCGTTGGGGGCAAGACGGTCAAAAGGAGCGGCGACGTCCGCGTGCTCGCCAAGCTCGTGGAGCCCGCCAACGGTCACGTCGTGTGGATGGCAGAGGCGTCGAGTTCGTACGACGACCAGTTCTCGCACGACGACCTGGCGGAAGTCGAGGCGGGTCTCTACGCGTTCACCAAACCCCCGCGCGAATCTCGAAATTGGGGAAAGATCGTCGAGCCCGTCGTCGTCAGCGGAATCATCGTCGGGCTCATCTATCTTTTCTTTTCCAACCAGGGCGACTGACGTTGATACATTCCGGACGGCGCTCGGGTCAGTGCTTTGTGCTGTTGTTCGCCGGCGTCCTTCTGTGCGCGGCGCTCGGGTGCGCAAATAAACGAAAAGACCTCGCGGCCATCCGGGACACGTACGCCGCGGGGAAATACGAAGAGACGGTGTTGCTGTGCGATCGGACGCTTCGTGGGGGCGTGGAGGATGGAGAGGTTTACTATTTTTGCGGAATGTCGCTCCTCGCTTTAGGTAGAGACCCCGAGGCCCATGACCGCTTCGAAAGAGCGCTCCGGGCGGATAGCGCGCTCTCCGGGGGGATCACCGGGCACCTCATCGATAAAGCGGAGGATGCGCGCGCGCGGGGGGCGATCGGTCGCGCGGCCCGGCTCGCGAGGACGGCGGCCGAATTCGACGGCGAGGCTCCCGTCGGTTCGCTCAAGTACCTCGTGGCTGGAAGCTACTTCGAGGACAAGGATTGGAAAGCAGCGGCGCGCTGGTACGCGGAGGCGATCGCCGAATATCCCGATACCGACGCGGCGGAGAGCGCCTATTTCAATCTCGCCGCGTGTCTCTCCGCCGTGGGTGACTCCTCGTCGGCGATTGAGGCTCTCGAGAAGCAGCTATCGGAGTACCCCCGCGGGACGCTCGCCAGCCGGGCCGGCTGGACGCTGGCCAACCTCCTGTACGACAAGGCCCGATCCGACTTCATCCGCGGGGACTACGAGACCGCGGTCCGCGGGGCGCGGCGCGTCATCGATACGGCCCGGCACACCGTAATGATTCAGAAGGCCGGGTTTCTCCTCGGGGAGTCTTACGAGCGGATGGGGGATTTCGATAGTGCCTACGAGCAGTACAGGGCGATCGCGGGCGAGGACGACAATGCGCCGGGGGGGATCGCCGAGCGGGCGCGGGCCAAAATTCGGGCGCTGCGCGACGCGGGGTTGCGTTAGGACGGGCGGACCGAGCCAAGAAATGAGACGTGATCGCGTGAAAACGTGGCGTAACACGGCGGCCCGGGTTTGCCGGGCGGTCCTCCTGCCCGCGTGCCTGGTTTTGATGGGCTGCGCTGGCGGCATGCCCTCGATCCCGAACTCGCCCGAGGAGATCCTCTCCAAGGGAGACCAGTATTTCCAAAAAGGGAAGTACTATCCGTCGCAGGAACTCTTCAAGGCGTTTCTCACGAGGCACGCGGGACACGAGAGAAGCGATTACGCGCAGTTCATGCTGGCCGAGAGCTATTTCCATATGGAGGAATACGCGCTTGGCGCGGTCGAGTACCGCGTGCTGGTGACGAATTACGGGTACAGCGAGTACGTCGATCAAGGGTATTTCAAGGAAGCGCTGTGCAGCTACCACCAGTCGCCCAAGTCGCAGCTCGACCAGACAAAAGCGTACGAAGCACTCTCCCAGTTTCAGCAGTTCGTGCAAGTGTTCAAGTCGAGCCCGCTCGTCCCGGAGGCCGAGAAGTACATCGGTTTGATACACGAAAAGCTGGCGGGCAAGGAGATGGAAAACGCCGTCTTCTACTTCAGAAACAAGCGGTACGTATCCGCGTTGATCTATCTGGACAAGATCATTGCCGAATATCCGGGCAACACCCAATGGGTGGAAGCCAAGTACCTCAAGGCGAAGATCCTCTTTTTGCGTGGCGAGCGGAAGAACGAGGCGGTCGAGCTCCTCCGCCAGGTAATCGAGTATCCGGTCGAATTGAGGATCAAGAAGGACGCCGAGATCCTTCTCGGCGAGATCGAGAAGGGGTAGCATGAGCCGGTTGGGGATCTTAGGGGGTACGTTCGATCCTCCGCACAACGCGCACGTCGTGATGGCCGAAACGGCTCTGCGCGCGATTCCCCTCGAGAAGGTGCTCTTCATGCCGTCTCCGGATCCGCCGCTCAAGGACACCGCGCGAATAACCCGCTACGAAGATCGAGTGGAGATGGTCCGTCTCGCGATCGAAGGGCGAGACGGTCTCGAGCTCTCGCTTCTCGAGGAGTTCAGACGGGGCCCGTCGTTCACCGTCGATCTGCTGAGACACTACCGTGACGTAACGGGCGACGAGCCGTTTGTCATCCTCGGGGCCGACAGCGTCTGCGACCTCCCCCGGTGGAAAGAACCCGAAGAGGTGCTCGCGCTCTCTACTCTCGTGGTTTTTCCGCGGACGGGGTGTTCATCGCGGCTCACCGTCAAGGGCGACGCCTCGATCGTTCTTTTCGAGTCCCCCGTGATCGATCTCTCCTCGACCGAGATCCGCGCCCGGATCCGGGGCGGGATCGCGGTCCGCGATCTGCTCCCCGATGCGGTCCTCGAGTTTGCTTTAGACAAGGGTTTATATACCTGATAGTTTTTCGGTTTGGGACGGGCTTCTTTTCCCGGGAGGGGGATCGGTATGTCTCTTTTTCTCGTCGACGGGCACGCTCTAGCGTACCGGTCGTACTACGCGTTCATCAGGAAACCGCTCGTCAATTCGAGGGGCGAAGAAACGAGTGCCGTCTTCGGTTTTGTCAAAACGATCCTCGGACTCCTCGACAGATACCAGCCGACGCATTTCGCCGTCGTGTTCGACAGCCGCGAGGCGACGTTCCGGAGCGGGCTCTACCCCGACTACAAGGCCAACCGTCCGGAGATGCCGGAGTCGCTCGCCGCGCAGATCACAAGGATTTTTGAAGTCCTCGAGGCGATGTCTATCCCGTCGCTCGCCGTCCCCGGGTTCGAAGCGGACGACATCATCGCCACGCTCTCGGGGAGGTTTCGCGGCGAGATGCCGGTAAGGATTGTCTCGACCGATAAGGACCTCTTCCAGGTCGTGGGAGAAAGAGTCCACATCGTTCGGCCGGGGAAAGGCGGGCTGCCCGATGAGGAGATCGACGCGCAAAAGCTCCGCTCGGCATACGGTCTCACGCCGGAGCAGTTCGTTGATTTCCAGGCGCTCATGGGGGACGCGACGGACAACGTCCCCGGCGTCCCCGGGGTGGGCGAAAAGACGGCGCGCAAGCTCATCACCGATTTCGGTTCGCTCGATGGGGTCTACTCCGGGCTCGAGTCGATCGAGCCGAAGTCGCTCCGGAAGAAACTCGCCGACGGCAAAAATCACGCCGTTCTCTCGCGGGACCTCGTGCGTCTGGACGCGTCAGTGCCGATCGAACTCGGCGCGGGAGACCTTCGCAGGAGGGATTGCGACGCGGACAAGCTCAGAAAGATCTTCGAGGACCTAGAATTCTCCGCGCTCATGGAGGCCGTCTCCAAGTCCGCGAAACCGGTCGAGGAGAAGCCGGCGCAACGGTATCGCACCGTGGATACCGAAGAGACCCTCGTCGAACTTGCCGCAAAGCTCTCGGGGCGCGACGAATTCGCCGTGGATGTCGAGGCAAGCGAACTCGACCCGATGAGGGCCGTCCTTGCCGGGATCTCGTTTGCCTGGCAGGAGGGGGAAGCCTTTTACGTCCCGGTACTAAGCATGATCGATAGCGAGCTCACGATATTCTCGGCGGCGTCCGCGTCTCCGGGTCTCCCGCTGGATCGCGTGAGAGAGGTTCTTGGACCGGTACTAGCCGATCCGTCCATACGGAAAATCGGGCAAAACATCAAGTACGACGCGATTGTTTTCGCCAACGCGCTTATGCCCCTCGATGGCGTCTCCTTCGATACCATGCTTGCCTCCTACTGTCTTCATCCGGCGAGGAGGAGCCACGGGCTCGACAACCTCGCCCGGGAGCTCTTCGGTCACGAGATGATCACGTTCAAATCGCTTTTCGATCCCCGGAGCAAAAGGAAGGACATCCGTGTCGTCCCCCTGAAAACCGTTTCCGATTACGCGTGTGAGGACGCCGATTACACGCTGAGGCTCAAGAATGTTTTCGAACCTCTCCTCGAGTCGTCTCAGGTCAAGAAGCTGTTCAGGGATGTCGAGATGCCTCTGAGCCTCGTGCTCACCAAGATGGAGATGTCCGGCGTGACGCTGGACACGGGTTTCCTCCGCGGTCTGTCCGGCGAGCTCACGGCAAAGCTCTCGGAGATCGAGCAGTCGATCTACGACCAGGCGGGGGAGAGATTCAATATTAACTCGACGGCGAGACTCCAGGAGATTCTCTTCCGAAAACTGGGCTTGAGGCCGTCGTCGAAAACGAAGACGGGGTATTCGACGGACGTCGACGTTTTGAAAAGCCTCGCGGGAGAGCATCCGCTCCCGGCGCTTCTTCTCGAGTACCGCACCATCGCCAAGCTGAAGAGCACGTACGTCGACGCGCTCCCCAAACTCGTCAACCCGGCGACGGGGCGCGTCCACACGTCGTACAACCAGGCGGTGACCACGACCGGGCGGCTTTCGAGCTCCGATCCAAACCTCCAGAACATACCGATCCGCACGAGCGTCGGCCGGCAGATGCGCAAGGCGTTCATCACCCGGGAAGCCGATTCCGTGCTTCTCGACGCGGACTACTCGCAGATCGAGCTGAGGATCATGGCGCACCTCTCGCGGGACGCCGAACTCATGAAGGCGTTCGCCGAAGACGCGGACGTTCACCGGCGTACCGCCGCGAGGATCATGGGAGTTCGTCCGGAAGAGGTATCGGACGAGATGCGTTCGCGGGCGAAGACGGTGAACTTCGGGATCATGTATGGAATGGGGGCGAGAGGGCTCGCCCAATCGCTGGGGATCGAGGTGGGCGAGGCGAAGAAGTTCATCGACGATTATTTCGAGAGTTACCCGGGTGTCCGGAGGTTCATAGACGAAACCGTCGCGAGGGCCAGACGGGACAAGGCGGTCACGACCCTTCTCGGACGGGTGAGACAACTCCCCGACATCACCAGCTCGGACCGGAGGGCCCAGGCGTTCGCCGAGCGAACGGCGGTGAACACGCCGATCCAAGGGACCGCGGCGGACATCATCAAGACGGCGATGGTGGAGATCGACCGGAGGCTCGGGGCGCGGAGGCTCCGCGCTCGGATGATCATGCAGGTGCACGACGAACTCCTCTTCGACGTCCCGTCGGCGGAACTCGCCGAGGTGCGCTCGATCGTCGAGGACGGGATGGAGAACGCGATCCACCTCGAAGTACCGCTCAAGGCCGACATCGGTGTTGGAAGAAATTGGCTGGAGGCGCATACTTAGGGAGGCGTAAGACCGCGGTGAAAATCATCGGGCTCGTCGGCGGTTCGGGGACGGGGAAAACGACCATCGCCGCCCGCCTCGTGGCGAGGGGGGCGGTTCACGTCGACGCTGATCGCATCGCTCACGACCTTCTGGTGAACAACGAGGGGGTCGTTCGAGCGGTAGAAGAACGGTTCGGCCGGGGCGTGTTCACCGGCGGCTCCGTGGACCGCAAGAAGCTCGGCCGGGTCGTGTTCGGTGACCGCGGGGCGCTCGAAGATCTCAACTCCATCATCCACCCCGCCGTGATGGAGGTTTGCCGGCAAAGGATCCTCGAGTTCGAGTCGGCGGGTGTCGTCTTGGCCGTGGTGGACGTGGCGCTGCTTCTCGAGGTGGCGGTCCCCTTCGAAATCGATCTCGTGATCGCGCTTCGCGCGACGCGAGGGGAACAGGAGAGACGGCTCCTGGAAAAAGGCGGAGCGACCCGGGAAGAAATCATCGCTCGCCTCGACAACCAGGCGCGTCTCGAAGAGTCGTTTGGCAAGGCCGATGTCGTCGTGGACACGGCGAAGCCGCTCCCGGCCGTTCTCGCCGAGATCGACCGGGTCGTGGACGAGCTTCTGGCCGGGGGCGCGTGAAGCCGGGGGGAGTGGCGCGGGGTGAAGGGTCGGTCCCAACCGCGCTCGGCTCCGCTTGATTGCCCCGCGCCGGTGGTGGGGGGCACCCGAGCGAGGGCGGATGGGCGGCTCACGTTAAGGAGGTTGTCTTTTGGCGCAGATGGACGAATTGCGGGAAGAGATCAAGACCCTCAGGGAGAAGGCGAACAAGCTAAAGGAGTTTCTTTGACACTGACAAACTCCGCGCGCGATTGAAGCCTCTCGAAGAGGCGATGACCGAGCAACAGTTCTGGCAGGACAAGAAACGATCCGAGGAGACGCTCCGGGAGGTGAGCTCGATCAAGTCGTCTCTCGAACCCGTTGACCGGATATCCGCGGCGCTTGTCGAGTGCGAGGAGCTCGCCGATCTCGCGGAGGAGACGAACGATTCGTCGGTATTGGATGAGCTGATGGCGGATCTTGGTTCGATCGAGAAAGACCTCGACGCGATGGAACTCTCGTTCCTCTTTTCTGGCCCGGACGACAAACGCGACGTTATTCTCTCGATCCACCCCGGCGCCGGAGGCATTGAGTCCATGGATTGGGCGGCGATGCTCCTGAGGATGTATAGGCGATTCTTCGAGAGAAAGGGGTTCGACGCGCGGATACTCGATCTTCTTCCCGGCGAAGAGGCGGGGATCAAGAGCGTCTCGATGGAGGTGAAGGGGACGAACGCCTACGGGACTCTAAAATCCGAGAGCGGCGTCCACCGCCTGGTGAGACTCTCGCCTTTCGACGCGGCGCACCGCCGGCACACGTCCTTCGCGTCGGTGTTCGTTTATCCCGAGGTCGAAAGCAACGTCGAAGTGGAGATCAAGGACGACGATCTCAGAATCGACACGTTCCGGGCGAGCGGCGCCGGGGGGCAGCACGTGAACAAGACGGACAGCGCCGTCCGCATCACGCACCTCCCGACGGGGACCGTCGTCCAGTGCCAGAGCGAAAGGTCTCAGCACAGGAACAAGGACAACGCGATGAAGATCCTCCGGTCGAAGCTCTACCAACTCAAGCTCGAGGAGAAGCGGGCGAAGTTCTCCGCGATGATGGAGAGCCAGAAGGACATCGCGTGGGGGAGCCAGATCCGCTCGTACGTCGTTCATCCGTACACCATGGTCAAGGACCACCGCACCGCCGTCCAGACCTCCGACACGCAGGGGGTTCTCGACGGCGATCTGGACGAGTTCATCGAGGCGTACTTGCACAAGTACTCGGCGCGGAACTAGCGCCATAACTCGGGCTTGACGCGAAAAAGGCAAACCCCTAGGGTGGGGCCTTGGACCCGACCGGCCTAAAGCGGGAACGAAAAACCGAATCAACCCTCCCTTACAAACACGAGGAGTAGCATGGAGGAGTCTCAGGAAGCCCGTGTCGAGGGGTTCGAAAAACTCCGGGCGGTCCGCGTAGAGAAGCTCGAACGGCTGCGCGCGGGTGGAGTTCGCCCGTATCCGTACCGGTACCCGGTGACCCACAAAGTCGACGAGATCGTCCGCGACGAAACGCGCCTCACTGAGTCCGCCGAGGTCGTCTCGATCGCGGGTCGGTTGATGTCGCTTCGGGAGCACGGCAAGACGACGTTCGGACATATCGAGGACAAGACCGGTCGGATTCAGATCTACCTCCGCCAAGACGCGGTGGGGCCCGAGCGCTACGACCTTTTCAAGCTGATCGAAGTTGGGGACATCCTCGGCGTCAAGGGGACGGTGTTCCGGACGAAGACCAACGAAATCACCGTCCGCGCCGCGGGGTACGAGATGCTCTCCAAAGCTCTCCGGACGCTACCCGAGAAATGGCACGGGCTCCAGGACAAGGAACTCCGCTACCGGCAGCGCTACGTCGATCTCATCGTCAACCCGCAGGTTCGCGAGGTGTTCGTCAAGCGCTCGCGGCTCATCGAGGTGATGCGGCAGTTCTTGATCGGCCGAGGTTATCTCGAAGTGGAGACCCCGGTCCTTCAGCCGGTGTACGGGGGCGCGGCGGCGCGGCCGTTCGTGACCCACCACAACGCTCTCGATATGGATCTCTACCTTCGTATCGCCGACGAGCTCTATCTCAAGCGTCTTCTCGTCGGGGGGCTCGAAAAGGTATTCGAGTTTTCCAAGGACTTCCGGAACGAGGGGGTCGACCGGTCGCACAACCCCGAGTTTACCATGATGGAATGCTATTCGGCGTACGAGGACTATACGGATTACATGAACATGGTCGAGGAAATGATGCGCTCGATCGCCGGAGAACTCACGACGGGCGGAAAGCTCACGTACCAAGGGCGCGAGATCGATTTCAACCGCCCGTGGAGGCGTGTGGCATTTTTCGAGGCCCTCGAGACCGCGACGGGCCGCGACTTCCGGCGGATGAACGAGGACGAGATACTCGACACGGCTTCGAGGCTCAAGATCGACCTTGCCAAGGTGAAGTCGCCGGCCAGGGGCCTCGACCTCATTTTTGGCGAGGCCGTCGAGCCGACCCTCATCGAGCCGACGTTCGTCTACGACTACCCCACGGCGCTGTCGCCGCTGGCCAAGGATCACCGTTCCGTCGAGGGTCTCGTCGAGCGATTCGAGCCGTACATCGGCGGGTTCGAGGTGGGCAACGCGTTTTCCGAGCTGAACGACCCAATCGAGCAGAGGAAGCGCTTCGAGGAACAGGCGCTTGCGAGGAGCCGTGGCGACGAAGAGGCTCACGTCGTCGACGAAGATTACCTCCGCGCGCTCGAGTACGGGATGCCGCCGGCCGCGGGTCTCGGATTGGGCGTGGACAGGCTCGCGATGATCTTCACGGACAACCGGTCGATACGCGACGTCCTCTTTTTCCCCCAGATGAGGCCCGAGTAGGGCCGCGGTTATGAACTATCCTCTTTTCATTGCGAAGCGGTATCTCCAAACCAAGCGGCGATCGGCGCTCGTCTCGCGGATCACCACGATCGCCGTCGGGGGCGTCTTCGTCGGGGTCATGACCCTCGTGATCGTTCTTTCGGTGATCAACGGTTTCGAGACCGAGCTCCGCCAGCGGATCGTGGCGTTCAACACGAACGTGATCGTGTACATGCGTCACGAGGAAGCGTGGGCGGAGGCGGACACGCTCCTCGACCTCTTGAAAAAACAGCCCCGCATCGAGGCGATCGCCCCGTTCGTCCGATCCGAAGCTCTCCTCACATACGAGGTCATCCCGGGTCGCCGGACCAAGATATCGGGTGTCGTGGTCAAGGGGATCGATCTCGCCAAGGAAGCGCTCGTGTCGGCCGTCATCGACAGCATCAAGCCTCCCATCGAGTCGTTCGACACGGGTTTCTTCGAGGACAAGGAGCCGCACGCCGGAGTGGTGCTCGGGCTCGACCTCGCGCTCGACCTCCACGTGGGGCTTGGCGAGGAGATCGGGCTCGTCACCGCGCCGTCGACGATACGGGTGGCGGACGTGGAGCCGGTGGTGATGAAGTGCCGGGTGCTCGGGTTCTTCAACAGCGGGATGTACGAGTTCGACTCCCGTTTCGTTTATATGGACATCAAGGTGGCCGACGAACTCTTCGATTTCGAGACGGGGCTTCGCGGTTTCAGCATCAAACTCGACGACATCTACCGGGCGCAGGAGGTCGACGAGGAGTTGCAGAAGGTTCTGCCGCTCCAGCACTATGGGACGAACAACTGGATCAACATGAACCAGAACCTGTTCAGCTATATGAAAATCGAGAAAATACTGATGTTCTTGATGCTCACCCTCATCATCCTGGTAGCCGCGTTCAATCTGGTCGGGATGCTCACGATGGTGATCATGGAGAAACGAAAGGAGATCGGGATCCTCAAGGCGATGGGGGCTCCGTCGTTCGGGGTGATGTCGATCTTCATGCTCGAGGGGACGGTCATCGGAGTCCTCGGAACGCTCGGCGGGCTCTTCGCCGGTTATGTCACCTGCGTGATTCTCGACCGGATCCGGCTCGATCTGCCCGGCGACGTGTACTTTATCAAGACCCTCCCGGTTCTCGTCCAGTGGCAGGATCTCGTCGCCGTGTGCGGGAGCGCGGTTCTCATCTGTTTTCTCGCTACGGTTTACCCGTCCTGGGAGGCGAGCAAGCTCCTCCCCGTGGAGGCGATCCGGAACGAGTAAGACACCGACGTTCGGTTTTAAGCCATTGGAATTGATATGGTTATCTCCGTTTGCGACAGGCTTGAGTTTTTGGTAGGGGGAGCTTAGATTTATGGGTGAGGAATACGTACTCGAAGCTATTGGATTGACAAAGAGTTTCGAGGGCAGCAAGGGGAGGATCGAGGTTCTTAAGGGGCTCGACCTCGCGGTGCAGAGGGGAGAGGTTCTGTCGATCGTCGGCGCCTCGGGGGTGGGGAAAAGCACGTTGCTGCAGATTCTAGGCTCGCTCGACAAACCCGACAGCGGCTCGATGAAGATCAACGGGAGGGCGGTCGACACCCTGACTCAGGTTGCGCTCAACGAGCTGCGTAACCGCTTTATCGGGTTCGTGTTCCAGTTCCACTTCCTCCTCCCGGAGTTCAACGCCTTGGAGAATGTGATGATGCCGAGCCTCATCGGCGGAAAGCCCTGGGGCGAGTCAAAGGACCGGGCGGAGTTGCTTCTCGGGCGCGTCGGGCTCGAGGACCGGATGCTCCACAAACCGGGCGAGCTCTCGGGCGGCGAACAGCAGCGCGTCGCCGTCGCGCGCGCGCTGGCGAACGAGCCCGAGGTGGTACTCGCTGACGAGCCGACGGGTAACCTCGACGATGTATCGAGCGGGGAGCTCTACGAGATCGTGGCGGAGTTGGCAGCCCGGGAGTCGAAGACGTTCGTGGTTGTGACCCACAAGAGGGAATTCTCGCCATTCGCCGACCGCGTGCTCGTTCTCGAGGGAGGCAAGCTCCACCCGATCGATCAATGAGGGAGCGCGGGCCGGGGACCGGAGGGCTCCCGCGGGGAAGCGGAGAGAGAATTGCAACGATGGGCCAATCGGGAGACGTGAGTTCACCATGCCGCTGATGTGTCAAGTTTGCGGTAAACGACCCGCGAAGATCCATTACACCGAGGTCGTCAACCACAACATGGTCACCAAGGACCTGTGCCTGGAGTGCGCCGAAGAAAAGGGAATCGACGTCAAGACGGCGGGAGGATCCGGGCTTGGGGATCTCGTGGCGGGGGTATGGGACTCGACGGTGGAGGCCCAGGCTGAGAAGATCGGAAAGGTCCGCTGTCCTTCTTGCGGCTACGCCTACTCCGATTTCAAGAAGATGGGACGCTTCGGTTGCCCCGACTGCTACCAGGCGTTCGAAACCCAGATCCTCGTCGTGCTGCGGCAGCTCCATGGGAGCACCCAACATCGGGGCAAGAGCCCGATCCAGCTCGGGCCCAAGGCGATGATTCGGAGGGAGCTCCTCGATCTCAAGGGGGAGCTCAACCGCGCGGTGCAGAAGGAAGAATTCGAAAGGGCCGCGGCGATCCGGGATCGGATCAAGCAGCTCGAGAGCCAGGCGGGGGAATCGTGAGATGCAGGTAAGGGATTTCATCGACCGGCCGGCGAAATGGCTCGACGGTTCCGGCGAGGAGAGCGAGATCGTTCTTTCCAGCCGGATACGGCTCGCGCGCAACTTGAAAACGCGGCGGTTTACGCACACTGCGCCGCCGGAGGAGCTCACCACCATCCTCTCCCACACGCGGTCGGCGGCGGTCGGATCGTCCTCCTTCACCGGGGGCGAGTTTTTTGATATGGGAGGTGTGTCGACTCTGGACCGGCAGTTTCTCGCCGAGCGCCACCTCGTGAGCCGGGAGTTTCTGTTCAACTCGGCGAATCGGGGGCTGGTGGTGAACCCCACCGAAGAACTCTGCCTGATGATCAACGAGGAGGATCATCTCCGGATGCAGGGGTTCGCGTCCGGGCTCGAGCTCGCCAGGGCCTACGACCTCGCGAACGGCCTCGATACCGAACTTTCCGGACAGATCGAATTCGCGTACAACGACAAGTTCGGGTATCTCACCGCCTGCCCGACGAATCTCGGGACGGGACTCAGGGCTTCGGCACTTATCCATCTCCCGGGTCTGGTCCATACCAAAGAGATACAGAAGCTCCTCGACAGCCTCCGCCAACTCCATCACTCGATACGCGGGCTCTACGGCGAGGGTACCGACGTGATGGGGAATTTTTTCCAGCTTTCCAACAGCGCCGCTCTCGGGACCCCCGAGAACGTGATCATCAACAATCTCAGGGAGATGGTGGTGCGGCTCGTGAAGTTCGAGAGGAGGGCGCGGGAAGTGCTCTTCCGCAAGGCACGAAGCTTGCTTGATGACAAGGTTTGGCGCGCCCACGGACTGCTCCTCTACGCCCGGAGTGTGAGTACCAAGGAGGCCCTGAGCCTGATCTCGGCCGTCAGACTCGGCGTCGGGATGGGGATGATCGCGGAACCGCCGATCAGCACCCTCAACGAGTTGCTGATCTACATCCAGCCCGCCCATCTGCAGATGCTCGAGGGCCGGTCGATGGAGCCCCAGGAGCGCGACGAGGCGCGCGCCGCACTCATCCGCAAAACCCTGTCCGCATCGAACGACGATCAGGAGGATGATTCTTGATGCATGACCGTTTCACCGACCGCGTCAGACGTGTGATTTACTACGCCCGGGACGAGGCGAACCGCCTCCAGCACGATTACATCGGTACCGAGCACCTCCTGCTCGGGATCGTTCGCGAGGGAGAGGGGATCGCGGCAAAGGTGCTGGGCAAGCTCGACCTCGACTTCGAGCAGATCCAGCAGGCCGTCGAGAGCATGGTGAAGAGCTCCGGGTCGTCGCTCATCGTCGGTGAGATTCCGTTCACCCCGCGGGCCAAGCGGGTGCTCGAGCTCGCCATCGACGAAGCGCGCCAGCTCGGCCACAACTACGTGGGCACGGAACACCTCCTCCTCGGTTTGATACGGGAAGGCGAGGGTGTGGCCGCGCAGGTGCTTTCCGAGCTCGGCGTCGACCGGAAGCGGGTGAGGGAAGAGGTTCTCCGTCTCCTCGGGCCGTCGGCGACGATGAAGGCGAGGAAAACCAAGAAAGAAAAAAGCGAGACTCAGAACCTCGATCAATTCGGAAGGGATCTGACGCAGCTCGCCCGCGAGAACAAGCTCGATCCGATCATCGGGCGTGAAGCCGAAATCGAACGCGTCATCCAGGTCCTGAGCCGCCGGAAGAAGAATAACCCGATTCTCATCGGCGAACCCGGTGTGGGTAAAACGGCGATCGCCGAGGGTCTCGCCCAACAGATCGTCGAGAACAAAGTCCCGGAGATCCTCAAGGACAAACGGATCTGTACGCTCGATTTGGCCTCGGTCGTGGCGGGGACGAAGTACAGAGGGCAGTTCGAAGAGCGCCTGAAGTCGATCATCAACGAGATCCGCGAGGCCGAAGACGTGATCATATTCATCGACGAAGTCCACACGATCGTCGGGGCGGGGGGGGCCGAGGGGGCGATCGACGCGTCCAACATGCTCAAACCCGCGCTTTCCCGGGGCGAGCTCCAGTGCATCGGGGCGACAACGCTAGACGAATTCCGCAAACACATCGAAAAAGACGGGGCGCTCGAGCGGCGCTTCCAACCGATCTTGATCAATCCTCCGACCGAAGACGAGACGGTCAAGATAATCTTCGGTCTTCGCGATAAGTACGAGGCGCATCACCGGGTGAAGATCAGCGACGACGCCGTCCGCGCCGCGGTGTATTTCTCGCAGCGATACATCCACAACCGGTTTCTCCCCGATAAGGCGATCGATCTCATCGACGAGGCGGGGTCCCGCGCGCGTCTCGGCGTGGTGACGGCCCCGACCGAACTCCAGGACCTCGAGGCGCAGATAGAAGTGCTGTGCCGCGAGAAGGAGTCGGCGATACAGGCGCAGGAATTCGAGAAAGCGGCGAGCTTCCGGGACAAAGAGAAGGATATGAGAAAAAAACTCCAGGACATGCGAAAAACCTGGAACGAGACGAAACAGGTCAAAGAGACGATCGTGAGCGCCGCGGATATTGCGCGGGTCGTCGCGTCGATGACGGGGATCCCCGTTTCCGAAGTCGAGCAGGAGGAGACGGACAAACTCCTCAGGCTCGAAGAGGAGATGCGCAAGAGAGTCGTCGGACAGGAGGAAGCGGTTCAGGTGCTCGCCAAGGCGGTGCGGCGGAACCGGGCGGGGCTCCGCGATCCGCGCAGGCCCATCGGGAGCTTTATTTTTCTGGGGCCGACAGGGGTCGGCAAGACCGAACTCGCCCGTGCGCTCTCGCAGGTCATGTTCGAAACCGACGAAGCGCTTCTCCGCCTCGATATGTCCGAGTACATGGAGAAATTCTCGGTGTCCCGTCTGATCGGGGCGCCCCCGGGGTATGTGGGCTACGACGAGGGCGGTCAGCTGACCGAGAAAATCCGCCGTAAACCGTACACGGTGATCCTCTTCGACGAGATCGAGAAGGCTCACCCCGATGTCTTCAACATCCTCCTCCAAGTGATGGACGACGGAGCGCTCACCGACAACTACGGCCGGCGGGTCGATTTCCGTAATACCGTCCTCATCATGACGTCGAATGTCGGGACGCTCGAAGCCAAGGTCGGCCGGGGGCTCGGTTTTGCGCTGGATGGAACGGATTCGATGTACAAAACGATGAAGGGTAAACTTCTGGAAAACCTGAAGAAATCCTTCAACCCAGAATTTCTGAACCGCCTCGACGAGATCGTCGTCTTCAAGCCGCTGGATAGGCAGGACATGGTGGCAATCGTCGAGATCATGCTTAGGGATTTTATCAAAAGATTGAAGTCATTCGACTTGCGCGTGGAGTTCAACGACGAATCGAAGCGGTTCCTCATGGAAAAGGGGTTTGACCCCGCGCTCGGGGCGCGCCCGCTCCGGCGTGCGATTCAGAGGTTTGTAGAGGATCCGCTCAGCGAACTCTTGCTCAGAAAGGGCCTCAGGAAAGACGCGGAGATACAGGTCGGTGTCAAAGGCGAGGTGCTCGATTTTCAGGTCATAATCGAAACGAGCGACACAAAATAGGTTTGCGGTCTCGCCCCTGTTTCGTATTTGATTTACCAATAAAGGGTTGCCCCTTTCCCCTGGAACCGATTCCGGGGGTTTTTGTTTACACCCTCTGGGGGCTATGGTACGATCCAAGAGGTTTCGAACACACAAGTCATGAAAAAGGCATTTGCCGCATTGGCCGGGTGCATCGTCGTACTGCACCTGTTTTCTTTGGAGGTCGCCGCCCAGACGGTTGCGTCGGTGGAGATCCAGGGCGGCCAAAACGTATCCGAAGACAAGATCCGCCGTATCATCCGGGTCAAGGAAGGGGACGTCTACACGGACCAGGCGGTCGCGGAAGCGGTCAAGGCCCTGTTCGCGACAAAGGAGTTCGCGGATGTCCAAGCGTTCAAGGAGACGCGGACCGGCCAGGTCGTTCTGAGGTTCATTGTCAAGGAGAACACCAAGGTCGACGAGGTGCGTTTCGACGGGAATAAGCACGTCGACGACGAGGAGCTCGCCGGAGCGACCTCGGTCAAGGAGGGGACGTTTGTAAGACCCGCCCTTTTGCGAAACGATCACCGCTCGATCGAGGATCTGTACAAGGAGAAGGGGTACTATCGGGCGGCCGTCACGGACAAGATCGAGGTGGAGCGCGACAAGGAAACCAAGCGGACGAGGAGCGTTCTAGTCTACGAGGTCAACGAGGGCGAGAAGGTGTCGGTCAAGCACATCGACTTCTTCGGGGCACGCGCGCTCGACACCGACCGGGTCAGGGGCGCGATGGAGACGAAAGCAGACCGTTGGTACAGGGGTGCTGAATTCAAACCGAAGGTTCTCGACGAGGATATGGAGCGTGTTGCGACGCTGTACCGCGAGTACGGGTTCCTCGACGTCCAGGTCTCCGGCAAAGATCTCGTGTTCTCCGGGGACGGGAAAGGGCTCGATGTCTACGTCACCGTCGTCGAGGGACCGCAGTACAAGATCGGCGAAGTGACGTGGACGGGGAACACGATATTCTCCGCCGAACAGATCGCGCCGAAGGTCACTCTGACAAAGGGCGACCTATTCAACGACTCGGAATTCGCGATGATCCAACAGGGGATCAGCGAGCTCTACTGGGACCGGGGTTACATCTACGGCACCGTGAGCCCCGAGAAGAAGGTCAAGGGCGACGTGATCGACGTCGAGTTCGGTATCACGGAAGGGAAGCCCGCCTATATCAACGAAATCAACATCGCGGGGAACACAAAGACATCCGAACGGGTGATCCGCCGGGAGCTCATCGTCCACCCCGGAGAGGTCTTCCTCAGACCGCGCCTCATCCGGTCGCTCCGCGAGGTGTTCAACCTCGGGTTTTTCAGCGCGCCCCCCGAGCCGGTGGTCAAGCCGGCGAACGAGGAAGGCGACATCGACATAACGCTCAAAGTGGAGGAGAAGCAAACCGGGCAGTTCAGGCTTGGGGCGGGGTTCTCTTCTCTCAACTCGATCAGCGGTTTCATCGGGATCGCCGAGACAAACTTTCTCGGCAAGGGCCAAACCGTGGGGATCGATTGGGAGTTCTCGAGGTACCGGCAGAACATCGATGTCAACTTCACCGAGCCGTGGCTTTTCGGGACGCCCACGGAGCTCAGCGTGAACGTGTTCAACCGGCTCCAGGACCAGGTCCGCCAGCAGTTCTACAGCGACGGGCGGCGCGGGGTGTCGTTTCGGGTCGGGAGGCCCTTTCCGTGGTTCGACTACACGTCGGTTTTCCTCCGATACCAATACGAATGGATCGAGCTCACGAACTTTTCCCTGGGGTACGCCGGCCCGCTTCTTAAGATCCAGTGGCCGCAGAGAACGAGCTCGGTCGCGTTCACCGTGTTGAGGAACTCGACGGACAACCCCTTCCGGCCGACAACGGGGACCCGGTCATCGCTCACCGCCGAGCTCAACGGGGGCGAGCTTCTTGGCGGCGACGTGACTTTCCAAAGATACGAGGCGACGTTGCAGTGGTACGAGACGCTTTTCTGGAAACTCGTGCTGGAGATGAAATACAGCGTGGGCGTCCTCGACGGGTACGGGTCGCCGTCCGAAGTTCCCGATTATGAGAGGTACCGTCTAGGGGGTAACCGTCTCTACGGGGTCCGCGGTTACGACTTCTACGAGATCGTTCCCAAGGGCAACGCGCTTTACTTGGGCGGGCGTTTCATGCAGATTCTGTCGTACGAGATCTCGGCGCCCCTGGCTCCGAGCATCACCGGTCTCCTCTTCTTCGACAGCGGCAACACGTGGAACAGCGCCGCGGGGGCTAATCCGCTCGATATGAGGAAAGGGCTCGGTCTGGGGATCCGGATCGAGATGCCCATGCTGGGCACCATTGGGTTCGATTACGGTTACGGGTTCGACAAGCCTTTGGGTGCCGGATGGGAGCCCCACCTGACGCTTGGCGGGGGGTTCTAGTCCGGTTGGTGAATTGTCCAAAAGGAGAGTGTTCGCATGATCAGGAAGACGCACCGGTTGCCGATGGTTCTTGCGCTCGCGGCGTTCGTCGCGGGGTGCGCGTGCACGCTCGCCCGCGCGCAGGATATCAAGGTCAAGATCGGCTACATCGACTCACAGCGGATCTTCGCGGAGTTCCGCGAGACACAGGAGGCCGAGAAGCTCTACAAAAAGGAAGTGGAGCAGTGGAAGGCCGAAGCGGCGACCAAGGAACAGGAGATCGCGAAGCTCCAGGAGGAGCTTCGCGCCCAGAGCCTCATGCTCTCCGAGGAGAAGCAGAAGGAGAAGAAGCTCGAGATCGACAGAAAGCTCGAGGAATACCAGCGTTTCGTGGCGGAGACGTTTGGGGAAGAGGGGATGGCCGCCAAGAGAAACCGCGAACTCACCCAGCCCATTGTCGAGAGGATCAATAAGATTCTTGAGAAGCTCTCCGAAACGGAAGGGTACAGCCTGGTGTTCGACGTGGCCAATGCGAATATCGTGTACGCGAAGAAGGAACTCGATCTCACTGCCCGCGTGCTCGAAGAGCTGAGCAAGGTCGGCCAGTAGGAAAACCGGTGGATCGGCGGACGTATACTTTGAAGGAGCTCGCCGAGCTGGTTAAGGGCGAGTTCACGGGCGACGGCGCCGTGACGATCCGCGGCGTCGCCGGGATCGAAGAAGCGCGGGAGGGCGATATCACCGTTCTCGCCGACGCGAGGTACGAGAGTCTCCTCTCGACGACGGAAGCCTCCGCCCTTATCCGCGACAACCGGCGGGAGTGCAAGATTCCGTCGATTGTCACCGACAAGCCGTTTCTCGCGTTCGTTGAGATACTCGGTCTCTTCGCCCATTCGACGGATGTCGAAGTGCCGCCCGGCGCGCACGGGAGGGCCATCGTCGATGCCACGGCGGAAATCGGCGAGAACGTCTCCGTCGGGCCTTTTTGCCGTATCGGCCGGGACGCGCGGATCGGAGCGGGAACGCGTATCCTCTTCGGGACGTACGTCGGCGACCGGGTCGTCATCGGAGAGGACTGTCTCATCTACCCGAACGTGACGATCAGAGAGTCGAGCCAGCTCGGCGACAGAGTGATTCTCCACCCGGGGGTTGTCATCGGCGCCGACGGTTTTGGATTTACCTGGGACGGCGAGCGGCACGTCAAGGTGCCTCAGATCGGCCGCGTCGTGATCGAGGACGACGTGGAGATCGGCGCGAACTCCGCCATCGACCGCGCGACGACCTCGGTGACGCGTGTCTGCCGCGGGACCAAAATCGACAACTTCGTCCAGATCGGCCACAATTGCCTAGTCGGAAAGAACTCGATTCTCTCCGGACAGACGGGTCTGGCAGGGAGCACCAAGCTGGGTGAAGGGGTCATCGTCGGTGGACAAACGGGTTTCATGGGGCACATAACCATCGGCGATGGCGTTGTGGTGGCGGCGCAGAGCGGTGTGACGAAGTCAGTCCCACCGGGAGTGACCGTGATGGGTTTTCCCGCGAGGGAACACGGACTCGCCCGCAGGATCTTCGCGTGTATGGCGCGGCTCCCCGAGCTCTTCCAGCGCGTCAAGGCTCTCGAAGCCGAGGCCACCGCGCGGAAAAAGGGAAAAGAGAATGGTGAGACAACAAAAGACGATCGCTAGAGAATTCTCGCTCACCGGGCGCGGACTGCACACGGGCGGCGAGGTGACGCTTCGGTTCAAGCCCGCCCCGCCCCATTCGGGTGTCAAGTTCGTGCGGACCGACCTGGTTGAACCCGTGGAGATCCCGGCCGTCGTCAGTAGCGTGGCCGCGGACAAACCCGCTTACCGAAACACCTCGCTCCAGCGGGGAGAGGCGTTCATTTATACCGTGGAGCACGTTCTTGCCTCGTGCTACGGCCTTCAGATCGATAATCTCGTCATCGAAATCTCGTCGAACGAGCCGCCGGAGCCCGAGGACGGTTGCTACGAGTTCTTCGTCCGCCCGCTGAGGGAGGCCGGTGTGGTCCACCAGGGCGCGCCGTGCCGCGTCCTCGAGATCGACCGCCCCATCGCCTACCGGGAAGGAGACATCGAGATAACGGCAGTGCCCGCCGAGACGTTTCGCGCGAGCTTTACCATCGTATACGAGAACAGACACATCGGGACCCAGTACGTTTCCCTGGATGTGACCCCGGAGGTCTTTGAAAAGGAGCTCGCTCCGGCGAGGACGTTCATCCTCAAAGAGGAGGTCGAGAGTCTGCGCCGGATGGGTCTGGCGAAGGGTGGGACCCTCAACAACACGATCGTCTTCGACGAGAACGGCATCGTCAACAAGGGGCCGATGCGGTTTCGTGACGAGTGCGTCCGTCACAAGCTGCTCGACCTCATCGGAGACCTCTCGCTGGTTGGAACACCCATTCAGGGGCATATCCACGCGGTGAGATCGGGGCACCGGACCAACATCGAATTCGTCAAAGCGTTGTGGAGACTCAAGGAGAAGAAGATGCGCGACAAGGCGGGGATCGAGAAGGGCCAGTGGGACATCAATCTCATACAGAAAATCATGCCGCACAGGTACCCTTTCCTCCTCGTGGACAGAATCCTCGAGCTCGAGGACCGGAAGCGCGTGGTCGGGATCAAGAATGTGACCATCAACGAGCCGTTTTTCGTGGGACATTTCCCGGGCCACCCGATCATGCCCGCCGTGTTGATCATCGAAGCGATGGCGCAGGTCGGAGGAGTGATGCTCCTGAATACCGTTGACAACCCGGACAACTACCTCGTTTACTTCACCAGAATCGACAAGGCGCGTTTCAGAAAACCCGTACTCCCCGGCGATCAGCTCCGGTTCGAGCTCGAGCTCCTCGCGTTGAAAATGAGAGTCTGCAAGATGCAGGGGTACGCTTACGTGGGGAACGACCTCGTGGCCGAGGCGGAGCTCCTGGCAAAGATCGTGGATAGATGACCGTTCCGGACGGAAAGGGCTCCACCACCGGAGCGAGGGGGATCGAAAATGCCCGATAGAATCAACTTGAAACGTGCGGATGTGAATCTCGATTATCACCCGACGGCGATCGTTCATCAGTTGGCGAAGATCGGCGAGGGGGTCAAGATCGGCCCCTACACCGTCATCGGCGAAGACGTCGCCATCGGCGAGGGATGCGTCATCGGTCCCCACGTGCTCATCGAGGGACACGCGACGA